>Ga0194053_10000204_pt1 | contig 46434 bp, 37 predicted proteins | sample SepL228m_MetaG_FD_161684 | JGI IMG/M metagenome (GOLD analysis project Ga0194053, IMG submission 161684) | Anoxic zone freshwater microbial communities from boreal shield lake in IISD Experimental Lakes Area, Ontario, Canada - Sep2016-L227-8m | ecosystem: Environmental > Aquatic > Freshwater >... | reverse complement strand
CGCGTAATCGATCGTCTGCCGGATCTCCGCAGAGGAGGTGCGAAGCAGCTTTTCCAATGGCAAGGCCTCGGCGGCAGCGAGAGATTTTTCAATCTGTTCGAGCGCGCCGCGAACCTCGCGCACAGTGGCCTGCGCCTCTCGGAGTGTGGCGGAGGCAGATTCGGGTGTCCACGGGTCTGCCGAAGGTGCCTGGCCATCCGACTTCTGGATACGCTCGAGGGTTTCCATGATCGCCCGGGAGTCGGCAAGGCTCGACTGGATGCCGGGAAGAAGCCCGCCGATCGCCTCGGAATTTTTTGCCAGCGCGACAGTGAGATTATCGGGCATGCGATCGATCGCCTCGGACGTCTGCCGGGCGCTCTCCGTGAGGCTGAGCACGGCAGGCGCAGCCCCTGTCTGAGCGAGCGCGAGCGAGGTCTGCATCGTAGTGAGGCGGGGCAGGCGTTCGACGTAGAACATGAGGCGCTCTCCGTATTCCACCGCGGCGTCCAGTTCGCCGACCGCACGGCTCACATCGGCGAGAAGCGGAATCCCCCCGCTCGCCTGGCCGGCGGCCGTGCGCGCGGCGACGAGGTCACGCAAGCGGATGTCGGCGACATAAAAACTGCTGGGATTGGACTTCCTGTAATCGGAAACCATGCGATCGAGCTCCTTGCGTTGTTCCCCGGTGATCGTCTTTTTGAGGATACCATCCAGATCGGCGCGTAGGGCGCAGTGGGCTTTCAGGAGAGGCGCGGCGCCGGAGCCGAAGACCTTCGGAATCCAGTAGTCGCGGACGGAACTATGCGCGAGGTCGGTGAAAACCGCCATGTCGAGGAGGTTGCCCGCGGGATTCCGTCCGGCGGCGATCTCCATCGAGGCGGAAGAAAATAGAACTTTCAAATGCTCGGCGGCAGAGCGCTTGACCGGGTCCTTTTCGGACCGGCTGTATCCGTCGAGAGCCTGCCAGATCGCCATCGTGTAGCGATCGGAGAAATCCATCATCTCCTGCTGCAGTGCACGGGCGCGGGACGCCCCGCCCTTCCGGCCGGCCAATGCGTTCGGATCGGAGCTTTTCCGCTGGGGAAAGAGGTCGAAGGCCCGGGCGGGAACAGCCATCATGAAAATGACAGCGAGGGTGAGCTGGATAGCTTTCATGTTCCCAACCAGTCTCTCAACCTGCGGGGTCTAGATAACTTTCCGGCGCAGCGCGCGGCCCGCGAGCGCAAAGGTGCCGAGGCCGAACAGCGCGATTGTGCAGGGTTCGGGGACCGCCGTGGCGGTGACCGACATCCGCAAGGGTGCCGACAGCGCGCCCCCATCGGTCCATGTGACTCCGAAGTCAATGCTCTTCATCGATTGGGGCACACCAACACCGATCGTCGAGAGTGACCAGCTTCCGGATTGCACCGAAAAATAGGGCCCGAATGGATCCGCATAGTTGACATCTTCTTTCCAGTGCCCGCCGCCATTGTCCACGCCCGACACGATAAAGTAGCTGGTGTTGGCGTTCAGGGAGACGCTGCCGGTGAAGACCTTGGGAAAATTGGCGTCAACCAGCGTCAGACGGGCCAGAGAAGCCAAAGGATTGAAATTCCCGCTGTCCACGCTCCAGACTTCCATGAAGAGCGTGCCTGCCGCACCAAAGTCCTCAATCTGCGCGGTCACCCCGGTCAGCGTGTAGGCCGATCCATCGGTCGTGATCGGGGTCGCATACCATGAATCCGGGCCAAGCAAGCGCTGCACAATCTGCATCCCCGGTGTGGGGTCCGGGAAAAGGTTGTCGAGGGTGACAACGGCGCGGGCGGGCACGCCAGGCAAAAATACGAGCACAACCGCCAACACGACTGAGTGGAAACAGATCTTTGTTTTCATAAGCGATTTGACGTCGTAAACAGTTATCACAAAGACGGTTTCCCGGCTATCCATTTACCATGTTCATTTATGTTCGCTTTTCGGATAGCGGTTCGGGCAGGACTGCGGCGGGCTACAGGGGTCGTCAGGAAGCGGCAACGTCATCGCGCAAAATAAAGTCCCAGGCAGATGAACGGGTCGAAAAAGAAGATCGATCAATAAGCCCCTGAATAAGCCTCAGCGCATTTGGTTCCAGGACTCAGCCCCATACTTCTCCATTTCGAGAAGCCTGGCCTCGTGCAGAAAATCTCCGCCGGGTTTGAAAAAGTCCACCGATCCAGCAAGCGATTTGGCAAGGGACGATGGCAACAAATCCCCGTGAAGCGATCCCTGATACAAAAATCCGTCCCTGCCGCGCCGGAGAGCCCCGCCGCAGATTTTCCGACCGCCATGGAGGATATCGTTCAACGCCGGGCTTTCAAAGCAGGCCGCGCCAGGACGGCAGTCCTCCGGCTTTGCGAGCCTTGCTCCAGGCAGCACATTCTCCACCGCGCCCAGAATCGCCTGATGAATTTCCCGATAAATCATTCCGGTCTGCAGGCGGCAAAGTGCATGCGAAGCCGGCACGGCCAGCGCCATCGTCAGATCCTTCCCATGGAAAACGATTCCGCCTCCCGTCCAGCGGCGGATCGCAGGAAGCCCCCTCGCGCTCCCGCGGGCATCCACATAACGCTGCGCGTATCCGAATGTAACGGCTGGTGCCGCCCATCGGTAGAACCGGACGACAGGTCGTCTCGCCAGCCGCAGCAAGGCTTCGTCGAAGGCCATTTGCTCCGGCGCGGTCCTTGCTTCATTGTCCTCCCATACTTGGAGTTCGGATATCATCGATTCATGGCTTATCATCAACGACGACGAATTCCACTCCTTCTGCTTGTCGCGGATGGGAGCGAGTGCTTAGGCTGAGCGCAATTATGGCAAAGCAGGCACTCGGCAAGGGACTCAGCGCGTTGATCAACACGCGCGTTGTCAACCCGACTCCCTCGGAGGAACTTGGCGAAAGGGTGCAGAAGTTGGGGCTCGACCTCATTATTCCAAGCCCGCTTCAGCCACGCGTCGAATTTCCCGCGGAGCATCTCCACGAACTGGTTGAGAGCATCCGCGAACGCGGAATCATCCAGCCGCTCATCGTTCGCAAAGTCGATGGCAGGTATGAACTCATCGCGGGGGAGCGCCGCTGGCGGGCAGCCAGAGAACTCGGCCTTGCCGAGGCTCCCGCCATCGTCCGTGAAGCCAGCGACCGGGAGGTTCTCGAACTCGCCCTGATCGAAAACCTCCAGCGCGAAGGACTCAACCCCATTGAGGAAGCTACGGCCTACCAACGGCTTTCCCGCGACTTCGGACTCACGCAGGAGGACATCTCCAAACGAGTGGGCAAAAGCCGTGCGTCGATCGCCAACGCCATGCGCCTTCTCGATCTCTCCCCCGACGTTCAATCCCTTCTCAAGCACGAGCGGATCTCGGTCGGGCACGCCAAGGTCCTGCTTTCGCTCAAATCGCATGAGGAACAGAAATGGCTGGCCGAGCAGGTCATAAAGCAGGGAGCATCCGTGCGTGTTGCGGAAAAGCTGGCCGCCGCCCACCTTGCAAAAACCGGCCGGACAACCGGCAGACGAAAAGCTCTCGCGCCTTCCGCTCAGGAACTGGCCCCCGCGGTGAAGCGTGTCGAAAATGTTCTCACGCACCGCCTCTCCACGAGGGTCGTCATCCATCACACTGAGAAAAAAGGCTCCATCCATATCGAATACTACGGGGACAAGGATCTCAACCGGATCCTTGCAGTTCTGGGTGTGGCAGAAGAGCGACCATGACCCTGAAAAACCTGTTTGATCCGGCGCTACGGATCATTGATTCCGATTACTTTCCGGGCGGAGCCGAAGCGGTCCGGAACCAGCCGGAAAAATTCGAATTCAAGCGGAGCATTCCGTTCATCGTCCTGCATGTCGGATGCCTGGGTGTCATCTGGACAGGATGGAGTTGGACAGCCGTGGGGCTCGCCGTGTTTCTGTATGTGGTCCGAATGTTCGCGATCACCGGGATCTACCACCGCTATTTTTGCCACAGGGCTTACCAGACGTCCCGGCCAGTCCAGTTTCTTTTCGGTCTGGTCGGACTTACTGCGGTGCAAAGGGGCCCGCTCTGGTGGGCTGCGGTTCACCGCCACCATCACGCGCATTCCGATGAGCCGGTGGATACCCATTCGCCTGTCACGAAAGGATTTCTCTGGTCGCACGTCGGCTGGCTGACCAGCAGCCGGAATTTTCCGACCGACTACCGGATGGTGCGGGACCTGCAGAAATTCCCCGAGTTGGTATTCCTGAACCGATTCGACCTTATCGGCCCCCTGCTTCTTCTCGTGTTCCTCGCCGTGCTGGGATCGGCGCTGCAGGCGTTTGCACCCGGCCTTGGCACGAACGCCTGGCAACTCATTGTGTGGGGATTTTTTATAAGCACAACGGTGCTTTTTCACGCCACCTGCGCGATCAACTCCTTCGCCCACACGCTCGGCTCCAAACGCTTCCCGACCGGGGACGAAAGCCGGAACAGCCTTGTTCTGGCCATTCTGACCCTCGGGGAAGGCTGGCACAACAACCACCACCGCTACCAGGCTTGCGCCAGGCAGGGGTTCTATTGGTGGGAAATCGATGTCTCGTATTACATCATCCGTCTCATGGGGTCTCTCGGCCTTGTCTGGGACATCCGGACCGTCCCAGCAAAAGTCTATGAGGAGGCGGCGCGGATAAAATCGGCAACGCGGTGAAAGAGAGGATCGCCATCGTTGGAACCGGGGTCGCGGGTCTTGGCTGCGCGTGGCAGTTGCGGAATCTCGCTGACATCACGCTCATCGAACGCGACCCTCGTCCGGGAGGACATTCTAATACCGTGGAGGTGGAGGAGGAGGGAAAGCCAGTCAGGATCGACACTGGGTTCATCGTCTTCAACCAGCCGAACTACCCGCATCTGGTCCGGCTCTTTGATGAACTCGGCATCCATACGAAACCGGCCGAGATGTCCTTCAGCGTCCAGCACCTGCCCGAAGGACTCGAATACAACGGCATGGGCATCGGCAGGATTTTTGCCCAGCGCAGGAATCTCGTCCGCCCGAGGTTTTATCGGTTTCTCTATCAAGTGTTGCGCTTTTTCAATCTGGCGCATGCAGCTCTCGCGGATCCCGCCACGCGGGATTTGACAGTGCGGGAGTTCACGGAAAAACACCGGCTGGGTGAGGACTTCCTGAATTTCTATCTCGTCCCGATGAGTTCGGCGGTTTGGTCAACCGACCCTATCCGGATGTTGGATTTTCCGGCGCACGGCCTTCTCCGTTTCTTCAACAACCACGGCTTCCTGGGCGTCACTACCCACCACCCTTGGTTCACGGTTACGGGCGGCGCAAAATCCTATGTGGAGAAAATTCTGGCGGCTGTGCGGCCGGTCTGCCTGCCGGCCAAAGTCGTCGCGGTCACCGAGCACCCGGACCACGTTGCCCTCCGGATCGAGAATGGTGTGCTCGAAAAATTCGACCGGGTGGTGATTGCCGCCCACGCGGACGAAGCGTTGGAGATGCTCGCGGCCCCGGATCCCGCTCAGAAACGGCTTCTGTCTGCATTCGGATACCAGCGAAACACCGTCAGCCTCCACACCGATGAATCGGTCATGCCCGGCCAAAGGCGGGCATGGGGATCGTGGAATTACCGCATGGCCCTGAACGGGCAGGGCGATATCCGGGCGACAACCCACTACTGGATGAACGCGCTCCAGGGGGTCTCAAACAAAAAAAACTATTTCGTGTCCCTCAACGCCAACTCCTTCATTCCCGCGGAAAAGGTTTTATATGAGACGGTTTACGATCATCCGGTATTTACTTTGGACGCGCTGCGGGCACAGGACGAGCTCCCCTCGCTGAACACGCGGTCCCCGCGGCAGCGGCTCTTTTTCTGCGGCAGTTATTTCCGATACGGGTTCCACGAGGATGCCTACGCCTCAGCGGTGAACCTTTCCGCGCTTCTGCGGGTTTTTTTGAGAGCATGAGGAATTCCTGCATTTACGAATGCACGGTCATGCACCGGCGCATCCGTCCGAAAAAGCACGAATTCACTTACAGGATCTTCCTTTTTTTCCTGGACCTCGACGAACTCAGCTCACTCGAAAACAAAATCCCCGTCTTCAGCTCTGACAAACCGAATCTTTATTCGCTCCGGGCAGAGGACTACTTCCAACTCCAATCGGGAACCATTCGCGACAACCTGACAACATTTCTGAGGAGCGAAGGCATCGGGGAGTATCCCGCGAGTGTCCGACTGCTCACGCTGCCGCGTCTGCTCGGTTACACATTCAATCCGATCTCGATCTTTTTTTGTTACGACGAATCCGGCCGTCCCATGACCTCGGTGGTCCAAGTAGGAAACACATTCGGCGAGTTGAAGCCCTACGTGGTTCCGCTCGACGGCGGCCGGTTCCATGTGCGGGTGGTGAAAAACTTCTATGTCTCCCCGTTCTCGGATCTGGATCTCGCGTTCGACTTCCGGTTCGACTTCCCCGGCGACCGCCTGCGCGTCCTGATCGACGACTATTCCGGTGATGAGAAAACCCTCGTGAGCGCGCTCGCCGGAACCCGCCGGGAACTGACCGCCGGGAACCTTCTTTTCCTCACCTTCAAATACCCGCTGGTGACATTGAAAATCATTACGCTGATCCACTGGGAAGCTCTCCGCCTCTGGCTCAAAGGCATCCCCCACCGGCTCAAGGAATCCGACCCGCACCTTCAAAAGGGAGTCTTCCGGGCGAAGGAATCGAAAACCGCGGAACGGGCAAGCGAACCGCGCATTCCAAACAACCCGTGACGCGAGCCGGCTTGAGAGCTAGGCTGCTCGTATGAACAAGAAGAATTTTTCCGATCTGGGTCTGTCTCCCGAGGTCTTAAAAGCGATCGGCGACCTCGGTTTTGAAGAACCCGCGCCGATCCAAGCGGCAGCCATTCCGGTCCTCCTCGAGGGCCACGATGTGGTCGGTCAATCGATGACGGGATCCGGAAAAACCGCCGCGTTTGGGATTCCTGCAATCGAACTTTGCCAGGCCTCCGACCGCTCGGTGCAGGTTCTGATTCTCTGCCCTACGCGCGAGCTGGCGACCCAGGTGGCGGATGAGATCCACAAGCTCTCTTCTCACAAAAAAGGCATCCATGCGGTTCCGATCTACGGGGGCGCTTCTTATGAACGGCAGTTCTACGAGCTGAAAAAAGGCGTCCAGATCGTGATCGGAACCCCGGGCCGGTTGATGGACCACATGGACCGCGGCACGCTGGCGCTCGACAAGGTGAAAATGGTCATCCTCGACGAGGCGGACCGCATGCTGGACATGGGGTTCCGCGACGATATTGAAAAAATCCTCCACGCGACGCCGAAGGAACGCCAGACCGTTTTCTTTTCCGCCACGGTATCCCGGCAGATTCGGGAATTGATCGAGCGGCATTCCAAATCCCCGAAATCGGTCAGCATCCAACAAAAAGAGGTCACAGTCCCCACGGTCGAGCAATGGTATTACGAAACCCCGCAGCGGATGAAATTCGAGGCCCTACTCCGCCTCGTCGATTTTCACGGATACAAACTCGGAATCATATTTTGCAACACCCAGCGCATGGTCGATGAACTGGCGGACGACCTGATCGCGCAAGGGTTCTCGGCGGACCGCCTCCACGGCGGAATCGCGCAGGCGCAGCGGACTCGGGTGATGAACAAGTTCAAAAAGGCGGAATTCGAGTTCCTCGTGGCCACCGATGTCGCCGCCCGCGGCATCGATGTCGATGACTTGGAACTCGTCGTGAATTTCGACCTGCCCTACGATGCCGAGGACTATGTCCACCGGATCGGACGCACCGGACGCGCCGGGCGTAAAGGGATGGCCGTGACATTTGTCTCGGGCAGGGACATCTACAAACTTCAGTATATCGAAAGGTTCACCCGGACAAAAATCCGCCGGGGGACGATCCCGACCGCCGGGGAGGTCGAAGAGCGGAAAGTGGAGTCTCTTCTTGATCAGGTCCGGGAAGTTCTCAACCGCGGAAATCTCTCCACAGCCCAAGTGGATCGCCTCTTGGAGGAAGGATTCAGTTCGACCGATATCGCCGCGTCACTCTTTGTGCTACTCGGCGGTCCAGCAGAAGCACGCCCGGCAACAGAAAATGCTCCGGTCACAACCTCAGCGGAGAAAAAGCAGAAACCTCCGACCACGGAACAGCAGCCTTCGCTCCGCCCTCCCGCCAGGGGAATGCAGTGGGTCCGTCTCAGCGTGGGCCGGGAAACCCGCGTCACGCCCAGAGACATCGTCTCATTGCTCGAAGACTCGCTGGGCTTGCCCGCCCGCTCGGTCGGAATCATCGACATCTCAATCGGCCAATCGTTCGCGCAGGTCGCCGATCAGTATCTCGATGTTCTCAAACATGAATCACGGAAGATTGAAATCCAAGATGGGCATGTTGAGATTTCTTTGATCCCGGTCGAACGAAAAGAATTCTCTCCAAAAAAACATGGAGCAGGCGGGAAATTCCATAAAAAGGAATTTCGTAACAAATCATATTAAGAATCTATATTTCAATATCTTGAAATATTCTTTCGATTCCTGATTTCTCCAGGGCAGATATTGCGACCAGTCGGACCTTGGGATATTTTCGCTTGAAGGTTTTCGTGTTTTCCGCAGACTCCGCGATATCCGCTTTATTTGCGATTACAGCAAATGGCTTTTTCAGCAAAGTCGGGTCGTAAAGTCCAAGTTCTTTGCGCAGGGATTGGTAGTCGGAGATGGGATCGCGACCTTCGCTGCCGGCCATGTCGAGAACGAAGAGGAGCATTTTGCAGCGGACAATATGGCGGAGGAATTCATGTCCGAGTCCCTTGTTTTCATGCGCGCCCTCAATGATACCCGGGATATCGGCGACGGTGATCCGGCGGTATTCCCCGAGATCGACAACCCCGACGACGGGATGGAGGGTGGTGAACGGGTATGGAGCGGTCTTCGGATGGGCTGCAGAGATGGCGCCGAGGAGAGTGGATTTACCGGCATTCGGATATCCGACAAGCCCGATGTCGGCGATCGTGCGGAGTTCCAGATAAAACCAGCCCTCCTCGCCTGAAAATCCCTTGGTGTGCTGGCGGGGCACCCGGTTGGTGGAACTTTTGAAGTGGGTATTACCCTTGCCGCCATCACCGCCTTTGCAAAGCATGAACTGCTGGCCATCCTCGGTCAGGTCGGCAATGGCTTCCTCCTCGACCGGGTCCCCGGGTTGCGCTCCCGCCCGGTGGATGATCGTGCCCACGGGAACCCTCACAATGGTCGGCGCGCAACTGCGTCCGTGCTTGTTTTTCCCCAACCCATGGCCGCCGCGACCGGAGCGGATGAGCGGCTCGAAGAAAAGAGCGACGAGATTGTCGGTGTCGTGATCGGCCTGAAAAATGATGTCGCCACCGTTCCCGCCATCCCCGCCGTCAGGCCCGCCATGGGGGACAAATTTTTCACGGCGGAAGCTGCAGCATCCGTTGCCGCCGTCACCGGCCTTGGCGTGAATGCGAATCTGGTCAACAAATCTCATAATGTGGGGAGCGTGCTTGAGATTGGAGGGCGCGTCGAATGAAAAGCAACCCGCTCAGCTCCGGTGGAGGGACCGCCAGGAAATCTCACGCAGGGCCAAGGCGAACCATGCTGGCATCGCAAAACCCGCAGCAATGATGCAAGCAGTCATCGAAAAAAATGGAATTTCTGAGCCGGTATATCCAGTTGGGGAAAAAGGAAAGACTAGGAGCCCGGAGATCAGAAGCAGCCCGAGGATCCCGCTCACCCATGTGGCTTTCGAGATATGCGCTGTGAGGGAATGGTGGCCGTTGACGAGAGCCAGCAACCCCGCCACAACAGCAAAACAAAATCCACTCCAGGCAATTCCCCCGAGTGCGTCGGAAGGGCGGTGCCAGCCCATGAACAGAACTGCAGTCGCGTAGGATGTACCCATGGCGCCTGCGGCAACGGCGATCCATGGCCGGAGCCGAGGACCGGATATCAGAACGATAGCCAGAGCGAGCGATGTGCCGACGGTGGTATGTCCGCTGGGATAGGTGTCCGAAGAAAAGTAGCCCGGCACGGCTCCTATCATCGGGGACAGCAGTGCTCTCGGAAGAGTGTGTTTCAGAAACTCCGCACCGAAGACAGCGCCTGCCGCAGTGAGAACGGCCACCGCCCCGACAGCAGGACACCGGAACACAAATGACATCAGGAGGATGGAGGCAAAAGCAAGCACCAGAGAACGCTTGGTCACTTCCTGGAGAATATCGGTATCGAAAACTCTCACATCCGAACCCGCGACGAGCCGGCCGGCATACCCTTGATTGTCCCAACGCTGGCCGGCGCTACTGCCGACGAAGAAAATGTATCCGGCCACGAGCAACACCCCTAGCAGCAGGGCTCCAAGGAACAGCGACGAGGCGGACTTCCTTCGCAGCAGCGCTCTGGATTGTTCCGGGGAAAGCAGGTTCATCGGGTTTTGTCGCGAAGGTGAGCCGCAAAATATTCCGCCTGATCTTTCAAGGCGGTGAGTTTTCCGTCGTTCCAGACCACATGGCCGGATCGTGCGATTTTTTCCAGGACGGGCATCTGGGTCAGGAGGATTTTTCGAGCCAGACCAGCATCCACCCCCCTCGCCACAAGGCGGGCCTGCTGAATATCGGGAGAGCAGGCGACCGTAATGGTGATGTCAAAATGCGATGCTGCCCCAGTCTCGAACAGCAGGGGGATATCGACCAGAAGATGGCGCTTTTCTTTGTTGGCGAGTTCCGCTTCCTGCAGCCATGTGCTCCTCACCCGGGGATGGAGAATGGCCTCCAGTCGGGCTTTTGCCGCCGGATCACTGTAAATGATCCGCCGGATCTCGACCCGGTCCGGCGACCGGTCCGGCTTATAGGCACTCGGAGAAATGTCCGCCAGAACTTGCGCTCGCACACCGGAGTCCTCCTCGAGCAGGTGCCTGGCGATGGCATCCGCATCCACCGCTTGTGCCGGGAGGATGGGAGCAAGGAAATCGCGGAAGGTGGATTTGCCCGAGGCGATGCTCCCGGTGATTCCAATGACAGCCATGCCGCGGAGTATGGGACACCTCCGGGGATCGCGTCAAACAGGACTTAATTTCCATAATCCGGCGCGCAGGCTCAAGCCGGGAGAAACGCGTTCCGCGTTCCTCTGCATCAGGCCTTGCTCCGACGGGCGTGTAGCGGAAATCGGAACGATTTTCGCAGGTAAATGCATCCCAGAACAATCAGGCAGAGCGCGGAAGGTTCCGGCACGGTAAAAATGTCGGTGATCCCGTTGTTGCTCATTCCGGCAGCGGTTGCCAGGACCGACTGGTCCCCGCTTGAGGTCAGTTCGTAAAACGATTCCACGGTGCGAAGCAGGTTGACGTTGTTGACCCCCGCGCCCGGCTCTGCGTGGGCACCGGGCGCTGCCAGATTGGCACCGTAAAAGAGCATGGCGATCTGGTTCGGCCCGCTGGTCGAGTCCGTCTGCTTGAATCCCAGGTCGGGAGCCGTGAGCCCCGACGGGTTTGTCCCTCCGTCCGGCCCGTTCCCGTTGTCGGCAACCGGCGTCTGCCAGTCATGCGTCGAGTCTTCGTCCCATGTCACGATGAGCAGGCTGTTATGGCTTCGCGCCCATTCCGCATACCCGCCGAGATTCGCGGACAGCCACGCGTCGCCATTCTGGACAGCCGTCGACGACTCCGAGGTGTTTGAGACCTCGCCCCCAGTGCTGTTGTAGTCGTGCATGTCGTGGTTCAGCGCGGGAGTGACGAAGGATACCTTCGGCAGGCTCGAGTAGTCGGCATTGCTGCCCGAGGGAAACTGCGTGGCAAAGTCCTGCGTGATGCTCGCCGGATTTCCGCCGTTGATATTCGTGAAGCCCAGCCAGGGAACGTGGCGGTTCGCGTAATTGTAATTGTATCCGGGAGGAGGAGTTTCGCCCGTGGCGAGAGGGGGTTGATAGTAATTGGTTACCGGAGTGCCGGTCGTCCCCGAATCCACATAACCCCCGAAGAAATTCGTGGACGAAAATTTCGTCTGGAGCGCGGTGTAGATGTTGCCGGTGCTGAAAACCGGCCCAGGAGTGTCACTCCAGTAGGGTTTGTCGCCGGTGATTCCCTGGTTGCTCCCGGAAAACAGCCAGAAATAGTTCGGCTGGCTCGGGTGCTGCTCGCCGTAGGCGTTTGTGATCAGCACGCCATTTGTGGCCAAAGTGCCGTTGATATACGGCGCATCTGCGGAATTAATGATTTGGTTGTAACCATGGTTCTCCTCCGTGACGATGACGACATGATCGTAGGCAGGGGTTTGAGCGCAGACCATTCCCGCGCAGGCCATGACCGAAAGGACGAGAACCGGAAAAACAAAGACTGGCTTCATAAGTGCCGTTTTCATCTTGTTTCTTGACCTGAGTCAATAAATTTGCGTTGAGCTCCGAGCCAGTCAAATCTCCCATTTTAATATTTCCAAAGTCGGAACGCCGTGGGCAGTGGTCTCGCCTGACAAAGATTTTTTTCATTTGTCCACATTTTGGCACAGCCCCTGCTTTGCTATCGGCCAAAGGGAGCAGTCCGGCCGGAGGGCAGACAGTCAGAGGCAAGGGGGATGCTTTTGGCGATGGGCCGGCCGGGCTGCGTTCTTTTTTCCTGCGGTGCCGAGCTCGCGTTATCCGAACAGCCCCTTCTTTTTCGTCTGCACCTCGCGTGTGAGCGCCTCGAAGCGCAAACGGTCGCGTGCGTTGGCAACAGCCTGTTCTTTGGAAATCTGGAGCGAAAGATACAAGCCGGCGAGATCCTCGTCGATCGTATGCATGCCATCTTTTGTCCCGATCTCGATGAGTCCGACAAGTTGCTCCCAGCGTCGCTCGCGTATGCAGGCCTGGACACCCGGGTTGGCCACAAGGGTCTCGGTGGCGAGCACCCGCCCGGTCCCGTCTTCTTTGGGAATCAACCTTTGGGAGACAATCGCCTGGAGCGCGTTGGCCAACTGCGCCACAATCTGCGGCTGCTGATCGCCGGGGAAAGCATCGACCATCCGGTCAATAGCCTTCGGCGCATCAATTGTATGCAGGGTCGCGATGACGAGGTGGCCGGTCTCGGCGGCGGTTATTGCCGCCCCAATCGTTTCCGGATCCCGCATCTCGCCGACAAGAATAACATCCGGATCCTGGCGGAGGGCATGGCGGAGCGCCTCGCCGAAGGACTTGGTGTCGCTCCCGATTTCTCTTTGCTTCACCACGCTGCGGGAGTTTTGAAAGATGTATTCCACCGGGTCTTCGACGGTCACAATCACCCCGCAGAGATGCCGGCTGATATGCTGGATCATCGACGCCATCGTGGTGCTCTTGCCCGAGCCCGTGATCCCTGTCACGAGGACAAGCCCACGCTGGAGGGCACAGATTTCAAAAACGCTCTCCCGGTGTCCGAGCTGACCGAGTTCCGGAATCACATTCGGGATGTATCGGAACGCGGCCTCGAGAGCGCCCCGGCTATAGTGGGCATTGGCGCGGAAGCGGCCGATCCCTTCGACCTGCAGCGCGAAGTCCAGCTCCCATTCCTCCTCAAGCCTCGCCCGCTGGGCCTCTGTCAGTATGCCGATGATGAGTTCGTGGCAGAATTGCACCGTGATCGCGCGGTCTTCGAGAGGAGCAAGGCTTCCATTGACGCGCACCATGGGAGGGGCGTCGGCACAAAGATGAAGGTCGGACGCGCCCGCAGCCACCGCGCGGGACAGAAGATCCACCAAATCAAACGGGTTCGTTTCCATAATTTATCTCCTGGTCGCCTGCATCGAGGAACTGACTCCGCGCAGGCTGCGCGCGAATTCCTGCGGGTTGTCGGCATTATCCAAAGCCACGGCCTCGGCCACGATCCCGGCGCGGACGAGTTGCATCAGCGAGTCCGCAAAGGACCTGACGTTCCGGGGATCGCCGCGAGAGACAAAATCCTGAAGCTCGTTCATGCGTCCCTCCGCAATGAGTCTTCTGGAAGAGGCTTCGTTTGAAAAATACTCGGTGAGCAACGCTCGGCTGCCGGAAATTGCGGGAAGAAGCCGCTGGCAGAGGACGCCGTGGAGTTGCGCTGCAAGAGTCTTCCGAACGGATTCCCTCTCGTCGGGAGGAAAGAGCAATTCCAGTCGCGCCACGACATCCGCGCATCCGGCCGCATGCACGGTCGCGAAGACGAGATGCCCGGTCTCCGCCGCCTGGATCGCGGTGATCGCCGAGGGCGCGTCCCGGATCTCACCAAGAAAAATGACATCCGGATTCTGTCGCAACGAACGCCGGAGCCCTTCAGCAAAGGAGGGTGTATCGATGCCAACCTCGCGCTGCGTGAAAAACGACATCTTGCCCGCGAATAGGAATTCGACCGGATCCTCGATCGTAACAATGTGCCGGGCCATGGACCCGTTGATCCACTCGAGCAAGGAAGCCATCGTAGTGGATTTCCCGGATCCGGTGGGCCCGCAGACGACCACGATGCCGGACGGCCTTGCCGCCCATTCCCGGAGGAGTTCGCACGGAAGCCCGAGTGTTTCCATGGCGGGGATTTGGTTTTGAATCCGGCGGAGCACCGCTCCCCTCACCCCGAGCTGCCGCAGCAGATTGACGCGGAAACGGACACCTTCCTCCGTGGTCAGGCTGGCGTCCCGGTCGAGCTCTTTCCCCTCTGCCCCGCAAGCGCTCCACAGGCTCCCCATGTCCTGCTCGCTTGGATGCTCAGATTCCACGGAAGCCAGCTCACCATTAATACGAAAAACCGCCGCCTGCCCGGAACGCAGGATGACATCCGAAGCCGAGTTTTCCACGGCCGCATGGAGAATTTCATCGAGCAATGGGGAGATCATGCCTTCGTGTTAGCGGATGCCTCTCATTCCGTCGAGCCGGATTGAATTTTCCCCCAAGCCTCGAGAGAGGACAGCGAGCCGAAATCCGCGAACAACTGGAGAAGCCCCTGCTGCTGGCGGGCGGTTCGCATCAGGTGGGGATCCATCGAGCCGATGAGCCACTCTGACGCCTTTCTCAAGCGTCCGCTGGGAGTTCCGCCACGGAGCGCTTTCGTTTCCTCACGCGCCTTTTCTAGGGGCAGGGAGGGGAAGAGCGTGTTGACGAGGAGGTCGCGGATCCGGTCGGGCCCGACCAGCGCGATCTCGCCGTCAAGTTTGGCAGCGGAAAGGTTCCAACACCGCGACCAATACGGGTGGGGCAGGGATTCGAAGAATTCCACGAACCCCTGTTTGCCGCCGGATCGGATGCCGGACAGCAAGTTCGAGAAGCGGGCTGCCGTGGCCGCGAGCGCCCCCATTCTTCTGTGCGGATGGTTCGAAGGGCGGATGCCGGAAAATTTCCACAGGCTATGCGGCAGCACGAGGCGGGCCATGCTGTCGCGAACCCCCCACCATTTTTCCCAAAGCGGTTTGAGGTAATCTTTGGTGGCGGGATCCGCTTCGTCAAATGTCGTTGGCTGAAGGAACCCCGACAGCCCGAAAAGCCGGGCTTCTCCATCAGGGGCGGCAGCCGCCCGCAAGCCTGTGCGTTGAGCTGCGAGGAGAAATGGGATGCTGTTGTTTTTGTAGCCGAGCCCGGTTGCGACCGAGTAAAAGAGAGCGGCTTCGGCGCCGTGAAGCGTCACTGCTCTCGCATGGGCGGCATGCTTCATCCGCAGACGAAACTCCGCCGCCTCCTCGATCATCACCATTGCGGCAGCGAGGTCAACCGATCCGGGAACACAGCGGAGGAACGGAGGCGATTGCGCTTCGATCCGGAGGTGCGCCTGCGGAACTTCTCGAAAGTCCGACGTGCGCGCAAATGCCGCCGGCGAGGTCTGATGAACGAAGAGCTGGAGTCGGACTCCGCAGTATGCCGGATTCGTGGCATGTCCGTGTCGCTCCCAATCGCGGGCCTCCATATCCACTTCGATATCCCCGGCGCATTCCTCCTCCCCGCCGAAGCGCAAACGTGCTCCCTTGAAATCCGGTCCCGCTTCGCGGTTCCATTGTCCGAAATGTAGAACCTCCACAGCCGGTCCGCCGGTCGTGGTCCAAGCCGTGCCATACTCGCCGGCAAACAGCCTCGCCTGAATCTCGATCTCGGACTTGCGTCCTGGATTTGATTCGCACACCCCGCCACCGAGCCGTGCGCGTTCATAGTCGGTCATGGTCGCAATTCGGGAATCGGTGGCGGCGGCGGTGGAGCGGATACCGGGGTTGGCTCAGGTGTGCTCGCGGGGGTGGCGGAGGGAAGCAACACCGTCGGAGAGGGGTCAGGCACCGGGCCCGAGAGCGCGATATGTTCCACCGTCGGGACGGGTGCCGGGCCGGTCTCGAATTGAGTGAAGAGGTCTTTACGCGGACCGGGCGGCAACCCGGAAGCCGACTCGCGAGCCAGGACCGACGTCGCCCCTCTCAAGTCGAGCGCCTGCAGCGAAACGATGGTCTCCAGATCCAGCCGGATCTTCACCGCGGGATCGGCGGCGAGGTTCTTTGCCGCGTCGAAACTCGCGATTGCATCCGACCAGTGCTTCGCATCCATTTGCGCCGCACCGAGCGCCTCAAGAAAAATGCTGTTGCCTGTCTGCTGGGCGGCCTGCTGAAGCGCGTCTCCGGCTTTGAGAACATCTCCGGATGACTTGAGCACAATGCTGCGGTATTGCTGCCAGACTCCGGGCGTGGCCGAGGGGTCAACCTTGCGCCATGTCGCATAGGGACGATAGAGAGGATCCCCGACGACCACCCCCATCCACGAAAGGGCCTTCTGGGACATCCACCCGCTCTCCGCCAGCGTGAATCCGGCCATGAGCCGGTCCTGAAAAACGTCGAGATTCGCGGTGAGTGACAAATACGGTTCATACACGTTACCGAGCGTGGCCGCGGCCCCATGTGCCAGGAGCGGCCCGCACCAATACGTGTCAGCACTCCGCAGTGTCGCCGCGCTGAACGAATGAAGGTGCACGGCGATCGCTCCGGGACGGAATTGAAATGCCTTTTCTGCGAACGGCCCGTTGATCGAATTCGCATACCAGCCGAAATAGACCGCGGCATCGGTCACGGGATAGCCCGCAGGAAAAGTTGGCGGGTTGTTGTCAAAAATGACCGGCAGCCCTTGGGCCCGCATGGAGACGACGAGATTGCCCATCCACTGGTCCCCCTCGGCATAGCCTCCGCTGGTGATGCCCCGCCCATCTACATACGACCAGCCGGAGAGCCCCCCGCGCTCAGTGGCGAGGGCGTCGTCGATCATGGCCCTGACAATGGGCGGAGTCGGGCCGTCCAGCCTTGCCGGCAGCAACAGGCCGGGATACACCGGATCCTCAAGAATCGGAGTGAAGCGCCGGAAGTAAGGGTTTGGAAAAATCCCTGCCGGACTTGGCAGCGGCATTCCCAGCGTCGTCAATTCGCTGTCCACCGAAGCCTCGTTGCGCGAAGAGATCTCCGTAGGCAGCCCCCTCACAAAATCCGAAGCCGGAATCGACGGGTCCGGCGCGATCTTCAACGGCATCCCCCGCATGATGGCCAGGAAATGGATGGTCGAGGAGGTGACGACCGTCGTCCCCACCTGATCCCGCCCCATTTTCCACCATCCCCTCGATCGAAAAAGTTTCCGCAGCGGAGCTGCAATCGTTGATTCGTAATCGCTCCGGGTGATCTCCTCCATGTCCGGGCAATCCAGCCCCACAACCTGCGCCGGCGGAATATTTCTCCGGCCTGCGTAATACTCCGCGAGGCTCTTGGAATCCGGATCCTTGACATTGAAGAGGACGAGCGTCGCAGCCGAATCGCGCGACCCTGCCTTGACCGGAAGCAATCCACCAGCCAGCACCAGAAGTCCTACAAGTCCCACCTTCACAAAGCTAAACCGTGATTCGCAACCCATCATAGGAAAGCCGGATATTTTCCGGCAGCGCCGCCTCGGTTTCCGCATGTCCCAATTCGTGACACATGTGGATGAAGAAAGTTTTTTTCGGCCGGATCTGCCCGACCACTTCCATCGCCTGCGAGACCGTGAGGTGGGTCGAGTGGGAGGCATGCCGGAGCGCGTCGATCACGAGGACATCCACGCCTCTCGCTGCTTCGACCGCCTCCGGCGGCACCGTCTGGCAGTCCGTCATGTAAGCCAGAAGCCTCCGGCCACCGCGCTGGAAGATCAATCCGTTCGTGATCGCCCGGCCATGCGGGAGCTCGACGGGAACAATTGTCGTCTTCCCCAGATCGAACGGTCCGCTGATCACGTTTGGCTCCGGCCGCACGTAGTTCCGGATTTTCCGGCTGTCCTCGAAAGCGTATTGGAAGACTCTGGCGAGATCTTTCAGCGTCCGCTCCGCCCCGTAGACCGGCATGCTTTTGTCTTCGATCTCGCAGAACCTCCGGAGATCGTCAAACCCGAGGATGTGGTCGCAGTGCGAGTGGGTATAAACCACGGCATCAAGGCGCAAGACTCCCTCCCTCAGGCACTGGGTGCGAAAATCCGGCGGCGTGTCCACACAGAATACCGTCTCCGGCGTCCGGACGAGGATCGCCGTCCGGAGACGCTTGTCTCTCGGATCCGGAGAGAGGCAGACCCGGCAGTTGCAGCCGATCACGGGGATTCCATGCGATGTGCCCGTTCCCAAAAATGTGATATCCAACTCGCCCATCGCTTTGCTTTCGTCATCGAGAGTGGCATACTCAGCGCATGTCCGCAACGTTGGCCTCTCTGCGAATCAGAAATCTTGCCCTGGTCGAGGATCTTCTGTGGGAACCCCGCAGGGGATTCGTCGCGATCACCGGAGAGACTGGAGCCGGTAAGTCGATCCTCGTTGGCGGAGTCAAACTCCTCGTCGGTGAACGCGCCGACAAATCCGTGATCCGTTCCGGCTGCGAAACCTGCACGGTCGAGGGGGTTTTCCTTCTCGAAAAATCCTCGCCGCTCCACGGCATCCTCGATGAAGGCGGTGTCGAACCTTGCGAACATGGGCAACTCATCATCCGCCGTTCTCTCTCCACCAGCGGAGCCGGGAAGCAATTCGCGAACGGCTCCCCGTGCACCCTCGCCCTCCTGCGGCAAGTCGGCGATCTGCTCATGGACCTCCACGGACCTCATGACCACCAGAGCCTGTTCTCCAGGGACCAACAGCTACTCCTCGTGGATGGATTTGCCGACGCGGACCAGCTCCGCCTCGCATTTTCCTCAGCACGGAAGGAATGGATCCGCCTGGCCGGAGAAAAACAACGCCTCACCGAGGATGCCGCCGCGCTGGCCCGCGAACTCGATCTTCTCACGCACCAGACGGATGAAATCGGGCAGGCGGCCCTGCAGTCAGGCGAAGAAGATCCGCTTCTCGCCCGGCAGAAAGCCTCCGCAAACGGTCAGCGGCTCTCTGAGATCTGCGCGGAACTCTCGGCTCTCGCCTCCGAGGCGGACGACTCCCTCTCCTCCCGTCTCGGCGACGTTAACCGGCTCGCCAGAGAACTCCACCGCCTCGACCCCCAAGGCGTCGATCTGGAAAAATCCGCCGCCGGGCTGTTCGAGAGCCTGCAGGATTTCGCCAGGGATGTGGACCGATACGCCGCCGGGCTGGAGATCGATCCCGCCGAACTCTCAAAAATCGAGGCCCGGCTGGATGTCATCCAATCCCTCAAGCGCAAATACGGGGCCACCGTTGAAGATGTGATTGCATTCGGCGAAGCCGCCTCGGCCCGCCTTGCGGAACTTCGCGGGCGCGAAGAACGCGGAGCCGGCCTTGACGGCGAAATAGCCAACGCCTCCGCGGCCATGAACTCCGTCGCACAAAAACTCACGAATTCCCGACGGGCCGCCGCCCCGAAGCTCACGGCGCTGGTGAAGCGTCATCTCGCCGATCTCGGCTTCGCAAAATCCGGGTTCTCAATCTCGCTTGATCCTCTCGATGTCCTTGGTCCGATGGGCTGCGAGTCCGCCGAGTTTCTCTTCTCGCCGAATCCAGGCGAGCCCGAGCGACCGCTGCGCGCCATCGCATCGAGCGGGGAAATCTCCCGCGTGATGCTTGCCATCAAAACCGCCCTCGCCGCGCAGGACAGTGTGCCCGTCCTCATCTTCGACGAAATCGACGCCAATGTCGGCGGAGAAATCGGCGCGAAAGTCGGCGCAAAAATGAAAGAGCTCGGCGGCTCCCATCAGGTCTTCTGTATCACCCACCTCCCGCAGGTCGCCGCCCTTGCCTCCTCCCAGTTCATCGTCGCCAAAGACACCTCCGGCAAGCGCACCAGCACGAGCCTCACCGAGGCCGAAGGTCCCGCCCGCGAAGCCGAAATCGCCCGCATGCTCGGCGGCAACCCCAACTCCGCCCTCCCCCATGCCAAGGCTCTGCTGAAAGAAAGGTAGCCTCCTGCGATGCCGCAACCGCTCCCCGCGACATCGCACGTGATTCAGGTCAAGAAAAGTTCGAAAACCGGCGATTTTTTGCTTCAACTGCGAAGTTGGCTTGCGCAACCGCCAACTCGCTGGCAAGTATTTGCGCCTTATGAGCAGACTTGAAGGCAAAGTGCTGGTGGCGCAAGGCGGCGGCCCAACAGCGGTAATCAATCAAAGCATCGTCGGGGTCACTCTCGAGGCGCGGAAATTCAGCCAGGTCAAAGCCGTCTATGGCGCGATCCACGGCGTGCGCGGAATCATCGAGGAAGACTTCATCGACCTCACCCGCGAGACATCGCACAACCTTGAGCAGGTCGCGGCCACCCCGTCCTCCGGCCTTATGTCCACCCGCGACAAGCCAGACGAGGAATATTGCTCTCGCATGTTCAAAGCCATGCAGAAGCATGACATCCGCTACTTCTTTTACGTCGGCGGAAATGACTCGTCGGATACCGTCCGCATCGTCAACGAGCAGGCCGAAGCGGCGCGCTACGACTTCCGCGCCATCCACGTTCCTAAGACGATTGACAACGATCTGGCAGTGAACGACCACTGCCCCGGATTTGGTTCGGCCGCGCGTTTTGTCGCGCAGGCGTTCATGGGGCTGAACCTCGACAACCGCGCTCTGCCCGGAGTTTTGATCGGCGTGGTGATGGGCCGCCACGCGGGCTTTCTCACCGCTGCCTCCGCACTTGCCCGCAAGTATGTCGATGACGGCCCGCATTTGGTTTATGTCCCGGAGCGAGCGTTCTCGATCGAGCGCTTTCTGGCTGATGTGGACCGCGTTTACAAGGAATACGGCCGGTGCATCGTCGCCGTCTCGGAAGGGATCCAGGACGAGAAGGGCGAAAGCATTGCCGCGAAACTCGCGAAAGAGGTCGAACGTGATGCCCATGGCAACGTGCAGCTCTCCGGCTCCGGTGCGCTGGGCGACCTGCTCGGCGACGAGGTGAAGGCGAAGCTCAAGATCAAGCGCGTGCGCTCCGATACCTTCGGCTACCTGCAGAGATCTTTCCTAGGAGTGGTCAGCAACCGTGATGCCCACGAGGCCCGCGAGGTCGGCGAGATCGCCGTCCAATACGCCATGTGGGATAACGTGGACGGATCGGTTGTCATCCGCCGGCCCGTCCTGAATTACAGCGCATCCTACGACCTCGTCCCCATCCGCGAAGTGGCGGCGAAGACGCGTCACATGCCTGATGAATTCCTGATTCCCGAAGGCAACCACGTGACGCCGGAGTTCCTGAGCTACTGCCGTCCGCTGGTCGGCTCGAATTTTCCCGAGCCGCATCGCCTCCGCGCGCCACGGGTTCCGAAAATCGAGGGGTAGAGGTTTTTGCGCAAACACCCAGCACGCCCGGAACTGGCGTGCTGCGCGGATTTTCGCAATCATCCCCGCGGGTGGTATTTTTTTAGAACCGCCTTCAGACCGCTTTTCTCAACATGGGTGTAGATCTGGGTTGTGGAAATGTCGGCGTGCCCGAGCAGTTCTTGGATGATCCGTAGGTCGGCACCACCGCCGAGGAGGTGGGTTGCAAAGCTGTGCCTCAGGAGATGAGGGAAGACATTGATGTCTAGTCCCGCCCTCGCAGCATATTGCTTGATCAGCTGCCAGATCCGCTGGGGGGTTAGCCTTTTGCCACGGATCGAAAGAAAGACTTCCGCCCCGGTCCTCGGACTGACGAGAGGCGGGCGCCCCGATTCCAGATAGGTTTTCATGGAGGCAAGCGCCGGCGCCCCGATCGGGACCATACGGGTTTTGTTTCCCTTTCCGGTGACCCGGATGAACCCCGAATCCAGATCGAGGTTTTCAAGACGGGCATTGCACAGCTCTGAAACCCGCAAGCCACTCGAATAAAGAAGTTCCAGCATGGCACGATCCCGCAAGCCGTGCGGATCCCGTTGGCCAACACTTTCGATCAGGCGGCGGACATCCCCTGGGTTCAGTGTTTCCGGAAGGTGCTTTTCCGGTCGCGGCAGCGAGAGCGACTCGGCGGGATTTTGCGGCCAGCCCTGCCGGGAAACCAGGAAGCGGAAGAATATCCGGATCGCGACAGCGTCGAGCCGGACCGTTGACGCCTGCAGCCCGGACCGCTTCCGGAACGCGAGGAAATCCGTGATGTGCCCGGGCTCGATAGTTTTTAACGCCAGCCCCCGGTGCGCAACCCAATCGGCAAATGTCTCCAAGCTCCGCTGAACGATGAGCTGGTAGTTTGTCGAAAGCCCGCGCTCGGTCGCCAGGTAGATCAGGAACTCCTCAATTTCGTCCGACATGCGGTTGCTATGTTAGCCACTGACGAATTAAATCCACGAAGATTCAGGACGAGCAACTGGAATCTCAATCCGCAATTCGGTTGGACGGAACGTCCCAGCCCGCTGCAGACAACGGTCGGTCCGGAGTTCCGCCCCTACCAGTTCTTGATCCACTTGACCGCGTTGGTCGAAGCGGTCGAAGATCCAGCCGTAGACCAGAGATCAAAGAAGTTGGTGCCGCTGTTGGTGGGGTCCCCAGGATATTGGTAATAATATGCCGTCCCGAACGGATCCACGATGCCGGTCGAACTCGTCATGCCCTTGCTGAACTCGAAGTAAACCTTCGGATTGGGTGCGTTAGAGTCCGGGCAGAGCACCTTATAGAGCGAGTTGGACGAAGTCACCGAGTTATTCGGATAGTTTGTGGAAGACGGGTAATCACCGTTGTCCGCCTTGTAGCTTTCAAGCGCCGCTGACATGGCTGCGATCTCCGACTGCGCCCGTGACCTGGCCGCTTTTTTCTGGATGCCTCCCGCCGTGCTCAGGATCAGCCCCGCGAGAATCGCAATGATCGCGATCACGACGAGAAGCTCGATCAGTGTGAAAGCGGAAACCGGAAAGCGGAAACCGGAAAGCGGCAAATCCCCCACCCGGCGAGGCTTGGTTGCCTCTCCGGTCCCCACTTTTCCACTTTCGGTTTTCATCATGTCTGCGCCTGCATGCCGGTGATGATGCTGATGAGCGGCAGGAAGAGGGCGATGACGATGGTTCCCACGATGATGGCGAGGAAGACGATCATGATCGGCTCGAGGAGCGAGGTGAGTCCAGCGACGGCGTTGTCGACTTCATCGTCGTAAACCTCGGCCACCTTGAGCAACATTTCCGGTAGCTGACCGGTCTCCTCACCCACGTCGATCATGCTGATCACCATGGGAGGGAAAACCCCGCTAGCCTCGAGTGGCTGAACGATGGACTCGCCCTCCTTGACGCTGTCGTGAACTTTGGAGATCGCATCTGCGATGATGATATTGCCAGCGGTTTCCCGCGTAATGTTGAGAGCCTGCAGAATCGGAACACCGCTAGTGACAAGCGTTCCCAGGGTGCGGGTAAACCGCGAAATCGAGCTTTTGCGGGTCAGGTCGCCGAAAAGCGGGGCTTTCAGTTTGATGTTGTCGATGACCTGGATGCCCTTTTTTGTGCGTCCGATAATTTTGTAGAAGATGACAAAAATGACGACTGCCCCGACGATGACCAGGGAATTATTTTTTACCATGTTACTGGCCCCAATGACAAACTGGGTCAGGGCGGGAAGCGGCTTGCCTCCGAGCATGTCGGCAAAAATCGCCTCGAATTTCGGAACGATAAAGACGAGCAGAAACGCCAGGATCACAACCGCGATCACGAGAACGATGATCGGATAGAACATCGCCGCCACGACCTTGTTTTTGATTTTTTGGGCCTTTTCCTGGAATTCCGCCAAGCGCAGGAGGACGAGTTCGAGCACACCACCAAGCTCGCCAGCTTTCACCATGTTAACGTAGAGTTTGTTGAAAATCTTGGGGTGCCCGGCAAGGCTCTCGGAGAATGTTCCCCCGCCTTGGACGGATTCGGCCAAATTGATGATAACCCCTTTGAGCACGGGATCCGGCTCCTGCTTGGAGAGAACGGTCAACCCCCGGAGAAGCGGCAAGCCGGCATCGATGAGCGTCGCGAGCTGCCGCGTAAAAATCATCAATGTTCTCGGTTTGATTGTCTTTTTCTTCAGGAAGGCAATCTCGATCTTGATCTGCTTCTTGGCTGCGGCCTGTTTCGCGGGTGCCTTGGTTTTGGTTTTTGGCCCCTTACCTTCCTCCGAAATGGTTTTGGGAAAATACCCGGACTGCCTCAACTGACCGACGGCATCGTTCTGGGATTCAGCTTCGATAACTCCCGAGGATTCCTGCCCTCGGGCATCAAGTGCAACATAGGAATAGCGCGGCATAAATTGGGTGGGGAATTAGTTGCGCTTTATAGCTTCTGGCTTCCACGGTGTCGAGCAAAGAAAAATCAGTCTCGCCGCGGGAGGGAGCACCTAGCCCTCATATCCCCCCCGGTTGGGAGGTGCAGGCTGTAGCGGCTCTCTGTGACAGTCGGTCGCTTTGCGGATCGACAACGCGATCGTGAGATATGCGGGCTATCTTGTTCACGCCCCTGGCCCCGTTTCTGCCGGATGAAAGGAAACACCGATGCGACGTTTGTTCAGGCGTCCGGTTTTGATGTGTTGCTCGTCGCCTTGCGAACGGTTCCTGGCAAGGAGGTTTGCCAGGCAGGCCTCGACCGCAAACACGCCAAGCGCCAGCAGCAGCAGCAGTGGCCATAGCGGAACAAAGCCCCGGCTTCTTGCCAGCCAGAGATTGAGTTCGTCCAGCCCGGCAACGGTTTCGACCGGCACAATTTTTTGCAATGCCGCTGGTTCGATCGCGCGGAGTTCTGACTCCCGGCGGTCCGCATTCACGGAGAAGACCTGCAGGGCAGGCTCCTGCGGTGTGCCGGCCTCGTAAAAGCCGGAGCTTTCTGCGCGGTCTTTCAAGACGGATTTTTCGCCGGCCGTCGACGTGGATTCTGTGCCGTCCGGAAGTTTGAGCATGAGGGGCTGATCCGCGGGAAGGTTCGGGGTTGCCGGCAGCGATGCGCCGACGGGGCGGGCTGCGCCCCCGCCGGATTGTCCGGATGATAAACGCGCGATTTGCTGCACCAATGGCAGGAAGGCGGGCGACAAAGGAAAATCCCCCCAGGCACGGTCGGCGGAGGCGTTGATAACAAAAACACGCCCGGGACCATGCTGGGCGGAAATCACAAACGGGATTCCATTGGAAAATGTCAGGAGGGAACTGGCATCGGCACCGAGCTTCCATCGGCCAAGTTTTTTTTGCGGCAGGGCCGGGAACGGCGTATCTTTGTCCCACGCATTGGCGAGCAGCGGGTGTCCCGGTTCGGAGATCAGAGTGGCGAGTCGGCCGGGAGGGAGATCGCCGACATCCAGTAGTTTCGCTGGTAAGAATTCCATGCGGGCCAGGCTGGCTGGATTTGCCAGATCGCCGGGGAAAAAGGCGATGGTGCCTCCGCTTTGCAGATAGCGCTCCAAGCGCACCAGCGCGCGATCGCCGAGGTTTGCGACATCCGCGAGGAACACTGCGGAAAACCCCTCCAGGGGGGTCTCGTCCAGTTTCGCCGCGGAAATGGTTTTTGGGGGAGCAACAGATGTTCCGGCGACCAGCGCTTTGCCCAAATAGTATCCGGACCGTAACCGGGGATCTCCAGCCTCCTGGCCTTCGACCAAGAGCACCCGAGGCTGCAGAAATACAGGAAGCGCAAAATAGAACTTGTCGTCGACCGGGAGATTGTCCCCTTCGATGCTTGCGATGCCTTCGGCCCAATGCCCGGCAACCTGTGGCATCCGGGCCTCGAACGCGACCTCCATCGAGGCCCCGGGCGCGATGTCGATGGGTTTCTGCGCAACGCGCTCGTCACCGACCCGGATTTCCAGCACGTCTTGGAGAGGCCGCTCGGCAAAGTTTTCCACGACAGCGACACCGGCGACCGGAGATCCTGCGCTCGCAAAAGGCGCGGAGATTTTCACATTCACGACCGCCGCGTTCGATGGATTCAGGTTGTCCGGACGGACAACCACGGGATGCAGGCCAGATTTTTCCCAGGCCTCGTCGAACACCGGCTTGGGATCGAACCGCCAGGCGGTCGCCTGGCTGTCGGTGAAAAAGTAAAGCTCCCGGAGCCCGTGCGTGCCGCGCGCGACGACCTTCCGGGACTCCCGGAAGACCGAGGCAAAATCCGAAAGCGACTCGCTGGGGAGGATGCTTTCCACCATCTGCCGCGCGACCCGGTGATCGAGCGTCGGCTCCGCGACGAGCAGTTGCGGCGCGTCTCCGATGGCCATCACGGCCACATCGTCTCCCGGCTTCAGATGGTCGATCACTGCGAGGGCCTGGGCTTTTGCCGACTCGAGCCTGGGGACACCATTGACCCGGCAGGACATGCTCGCCGAATTGTCGATTGCGAGGACGACCGTGCGCGGCACGTCGCCGCCTAGGAGGCGTGCGGTTCCCGACGACAAAACCGGCCGTGCTGCTGCCAGCACCAGCAATGCGAAAAACAGGCACCTCAGGAAAAGCAGAAGGATATTTTCGATCCGGGAACTGCGGCTCGTTTTGGCGGCGGCGGCTTTCAAAAACCGGAGCGTGCTGAACCGGACCTGCACCACTCTCCGCTGCCGCCAAAGATGGATGATGACCGGGGCGAGTAATGCGCCCAACCCGTAAAGCATCGGTGTCGAGAGAAACGTCATCAGACCGACATCCTCCGGCGTTCGGTGAGATACTGCGCGACAAAATCCTCAAAGCTTTCCGCCGTCGAAACCAGGCGGTAATCGACGTTCAGGACGGCGCATTTCTCGCGGCATTCGTCGATCGCTATTTGCAGTTCCCGCTTGTAGCTGAGCCGTGCGAGCGCGGGGTCGAGCTCGAGTTTTTCCCCCGTCTCCATGTCGATGAACTCAGCGACGCGATCCAGCGACAACTCCAGCTCGCACGGGTCGAGGATCTGCAGCAGGATGACATCGTGCATTTTTTTGCGGAAGTGCGCGATGGCGCGAAAGACGGCATCGGAATTGTCGAAGAGATCGGAGAGCAGAACGATCAGGCCCCGACGCGAGATCATCTCCGCTAGCGCGTGAAGCGAACGGCCCGTGTCAGTCGGCTTCTCCGGCCGGTGCGAGGTCAGCAGCTCGATGAAATGCCGGAGGTGGCGCGACCCGCTCCGCGCAGGAACATGGGAGCGGATTTCCTCATCGAAGATCGTCAGCCCAAGCGCATCCTGCTGGCGGCTGACAATATAGCCGAGCGCTGCAGCGATCCGGCAGGCGTAATCGTATTTCGAGGGACGTCCGTCCGACCCGTAGGCCATCGAGCCCGAGCCGTCGATGACGACATGGGTGCGCAGGCTGGTCTCCTCCTCGAAGCGCTTGACGTAGTAGCGCTCGGTGCGCCCGAAGACCTTCCAGTCGAGGTTGCGCAGGTTGTCGCCTTTCACGTATTGGCGGTGGTCGGCAAACTCGACGCTGGCCCCCTTGAGCGGGCTGGCGTGCATGCCCGCGCGGAAACCTTCGACCACGTAGCGAGAACGCAGGACGAGCGTCTCAAGCTTGCGCATCGCTTCGGGGGTGAGGAGATCGGTGATGCCGGCCATGAGTCAGAATCCGACGGCAAACAGTTGGTCCGTGCCGGCCATGAGCGCCCACTTGTCGCCGATGAAAAGCAGCCGGCATCCTTCGATCTCGCCGCCAGGCTGGATGACGGCCGTGGATTGCGCGGCATGAAATTCGAGAGCCGTGCTGCCTCCTCCCATTTCATGTGGAGTGATGGCCCACGCGTGCTGCTGCGGACGGCGATTTTTCACAGCTTCGGCAAGCGGAGTCAGTTTGGGAAAGCGGGCCGGACCGAGCTGATACCGCTGCCCCGCAAGCTTTGAGAAACCCTGAGGTGCCGTCGGAGAATAACTCCATGCCTCTCCCCACGGATCATTTTGAAGAGAGGGCGGGAGAGCGCCCAATTCCGCGAGCTTGGCGGGAAAGCGGATATTCCGGCGGTAGTAGTCGCGCAACAGGGCGTCGATCTCGTCCATCTGGGCACGGGCGATCCAAACCCGCGCGACTTCGCGAAGTGCCGCGCCAATCGGCGTGTCAAAAGCCTGGTTGCAGAAGGATTCCATTTCCGCCCTCCATGCGGAGGCTTTCTCTCCCGCGAGAATTTTCATGAACATTTTCTGAAACCGTAATGCCGGCTGTAGCGCCCGGGGGAGGTCCCCTGCCCCCTCCTCATGCGGCGCAGCATTGTCGGCCGGCCAGATTTCCAGCGGTGTCGCAGCCATCGTGGAAAACGACAGCACGAGAAGCAGCAGCGCGGACGCGCTAGTGGGTAACCGCATAATACAGCACATTCAGGCCGAGCGCAGTGGCGTCCGCCGATTCATAGCCCTGCGCGTAGGGGGCGATGGCGCGTTCCCATCCCGCACTCAAATCGTGCGGGCTGTAGATGACTGCGAGCGACCCGTTGAGATCGATGCCATAAAGCTCCGGCGGCATTTCGATTTGGTTGTTCGAGCGGGCCGCGAGCGCCGCACGGGCCTTGACGGAAGCCAGTTTTCCGGGCTGCTGAAAAATCGGGTGGTTGGCGGGCAGTGGCGCCAGGTTGCGGTCCGGAAGCACTTTGGCCATCTCGTCGCGGAACGAGCTGTCGAATGACGGGCGGCCCTCGGCAGCCTCGGCAAAGAGGACCCCGCCGTTCAGCAGAAACCGCCGCAGGTTGGCACGCTGATTTTCCGTGAGAACGAAATCCGTCGTGCCCGTGAGAAAAAGGAACGGCATTTCAAATATGGCCGCGTCGTCGAGGCTCACGTCGCGGAGCTCGAACGAAACCGGCGTCCCGGTCGCCGCGTGGAATTGGTTTAGCAGCATCGGAAACGCGGCGGTGCGGGTCTTCCACGGCCCGTCGTGAATCAACTGCCCTACCCGGAATTTGCCCGCGGTTTTCTTGTCGGCGTTCACCAACTCGACACTCTTGCCGATACTGCGCCCCGCGTCGCGCATCGCCGTCACGTAGCTGACGATGTTCGCGCCTAGCTTGAGGGCGTCGGCATCAGCGTAACCCCAGCTCTCGTGCCGGTTCGCCTCCCAGCCGAGGGAAAAATCCCAGCGGGAGATAAAGATGGCGGTGCGGTTGTCGATATCCACGCCTTCGAGCCAAGGGTGCGGATCGGTCGCGAGCCCGTCTTTCACGAGGCGGTCGCGGAACCCGACCTTATCGATTTCGTAGAACGAATGAAACACGGGATGGTCCATCCGGAGCCGGTAGAGCGATTGCTCTGGGAGAATCGCATGCGCCGCCTGCAGCGCGGATTGGTAGGCCTCAGGACTGCCGACGAGCGGGTTGAAAATGATCGTGCCTCCGTTGGCGACATACTCGCGCAAGACACCGATTTCTTTAGGCGTGAGATCGAACGCTTTGTAGCCCGAGCGGTAGAGGATCGGGTTCTGCGCGGCGTCGGTCGAGATGCCGGCGAAGTGTTTGATGTTTGAGCTGAAGTGGACGTTCATCTGCCGGCTGATCCATTCAAGCAGCGCCTTGACATCGTTCGGCGTCCGCGTCCAGTCGCCGGCATCGGCGGAGCGGATCTTCGTGAGAAGGACCGGCGGCTGCGGGGGATTCTTCTTCTCCTGCCGCTTCTGGGGCACCACCGGGTAAGGAAGCGGCGGCATGCCTTCGGAGGAAGAAACCTGGGCGGGTTTCGGCTTCGGCTGCTCCAGAGGAGGTGGCTGCGGCGGGGTCGGTGCCGCCAGAGAGGCCGAGAGCGTCAGAGCCAATGCCGCGAGGGCAGCCAACCACAACTTCTCGCTGGGGGCAGGACAAATCATGTTAATTGCTGACCGTAGGACAGGTTCAACCAGGCGGCAAGGGGGAACTGGGCGTGCATCCTTGAACTGCGGTGCGAAACCGGATACGATAGCTGCGATTTGCAAATCGCCATGCCAGCGGGACGAAAATCGGTTTTCCTTTCCTCCGTGCTTGCGGCCACGTTGCCGCTGGCATTCATAGCCGGCTGCAAGGAGCGGCCGCCCCATGCGCCGCCACACGTCGCAACTCCTGCCCCCACGTTGGTCCGTGAACCGGCTGTTGCCGGGTTGTTTTATCCTAAAGATCCGTCCGAATTGTCTCGGGCGCTCGATGAGCTTTTGGCAAACGCGAAGCCGCAGGCCATTGATGGCGATCTTCGGGCGCTGATCTGCCCACACGCTGGCTACCAGTTTTCCGGGCCGGTGGCCGCGTCATCCTACCAGCTCTTGAGAGGCAAAAAATATCAGACCGTCGTGTTGCTGGGAGTGAGCCATTATGCGGCGTTCGCCGGGGCCTCCGTGGCCAATGCGAATGTTTACCGCACCCCGCTCGGAGATGTGCCGGTTTCGCCGAAAGCGGGACAACTGGCAAAAGCACCGCCGTTTGTTGTGGAGCCGCGCTGTCTGGTGCAACGGCCGCCCTGGTCGTCGCAGGCCTCGCACCCGCAGCCGCCCGAAGGCGCTGACACGCCGGAAACATGGGAGCACTCCGCCGAGGTGGAGGTGCCGTTCCTCCAAAAGACGCTCGGGAATTTCGAACTCGTGCCCATCGTGACAGGCGAAGTGGACCCCGAGTGGATGGCGCGGGTGTTGGCCGGCCAGTTGGATGACTCCACTCTCGTTGTGGCGAGCAGCGACCTCAGCCACTACCATCCTTACGAACAGGCGCAGGAATTCGACGCCCGGTGCGTCGAGGCGATCTGCAACCTGGATGTCGAGAAAATGAAATCCCAGGAGGCGTGTGGACGGACGCCGATTCTGGCCCTGATGCATCTGGCCCGACAGATGGGCTGGAAGGCGAAGCTGCTCGACTATCGGAACAGCGGCGACACCGCGGGCAACAAGGACGGCGTGGTCGGCTATGCGGCAATCGCCTTTTACTCCCCCCACACGCAGAGTTTCACCGCTGCGGAGCGAAGCCAACTCCTGTCGCTGGCGCGGCAATCGTTGAAGAATGCCGTCGCAAAAGCCGCCCCCCCCAACACCACCGGTCTCCCCGCGAAGTTCGCCGAAAAGAAAGGCTGTTTTGTGACGCTCACAACCCACGGCCAGTTGCGCGGCTGCATCGGCAACATCCTTCCGCAGCAGCCGCTGGACCGCGCCATCGTGGAGAATGCAAAAAATGCCGCGCTCCACGACCCGAGGTTTGATCCCGTGCAACCTGGAGATCTGGCAAATATCGAGATCGAAATCAGCGTCCTGACCGAGCCGGTGCCGCTGCCATTCAATTCCCCGGAGGATTTGCTGGCCAAGCTCCGCCCGCACCGCGACGGAGTTGTGCTCAAGATCGGCGACCGGATGGCGACTTATCTTCCGCAGGTCTGGTCGCAGATTCCTGAGAAGGCGGCTTTTCTCGACTCCCTCTCGCAGAAGGCCGGTTGCGTCCGGTCTGCCTGGAGGAACCCGGGCACCGAGGTGTTCGTTTACCAAGTGGAGTCATTCCGTGAATCGGACAAGTAGATCCGCGGACCGCAGGATTGTCCTCGCGGCGCTTGGCGCGGTTGGGGCATCGAGCGTGATGACGCAGCTCGCCCTGATGCGGGAGATGCTGGGAACATTCAGCGGGAACGAGATGGTGTTCGGCATCATCCTCGGAAATTGGCTGCTGCTGACCGGGATTGGCACGTGGCTGGGAAAAACAAGCGGGCGGCTGGCAAATCCCCGGCGCCTTCTGCCCGCCGGTCTGGCTCTCTCGGCTGTTCTTCCGCTCGCCCAAGTCATTGCGCTCCGAGCTTTCCACAACACGGTTTTCATCCGGGGCGAGGCCGTCGGGATCACCGGGACCGTGGCCGGCAGCTTTGTTTTGTTGCTCCCGTATTGCCTCGTGTCGGGCTATTTGCTGACGCTGGCTTGCTCGATCCTGTCACCCGGCGAAGGCCCTGCAGCCATGGGAAAAGTCTATATCGCCGACAGTCTAGGCAGCATCATCGGCGGCGCAGTTTTCAGCTTCGTCCTCATCCGGCATTTTGATCATTTCGGCATCCTCTGTTTCCCCGCCCTGCTGAATCTCGCGCTGGCCGGGGTGGCCGCGGCACTGTTCGGGAACAGGCTCCTTCTTGCCGTCGTTGCGGCCATGGGCGCAGGGCTTGTAGCTTTGGTTTTGTGCTGCAATGGGGACGCCATTTCGACGGCACTGGAATACCCAGGGCAGAAAATCGTGTTTCGCGCGAACTCGCCCTACGGCAGGCTGCTGGTCACCGACACCGCAGGTCAAATCACCTTCATTGAAAACGGCCTGCCGCTCTTCTCGACAAACAACACGGAGCAAGTCGAGGAGTCCGTGCATTACGCGATGGCGCAGCGACCCGACGCCCGCAATGTCCTGCTCGTGTCGGGCGGCGTCGCGGGAGCGGCAAACGAGATCCTCAAATACGGAACCTCGCGGCTCACTTACGTCGAGCTCGACCCGCTCATCATCACGGCGGGACGCGAGGTTCTGCCCGAAAATCTTGCGGACCCGCGCCTTCACGTGGTCAACACCGACGGGCGGCTTTTCATCAAACTGACGGACGAGCGGTTCGACGTGGTGATCATCGATGTGCCCGAGCCGTCCACCTCGCAGATCAACCGGTTTTATACCGCTGAGTTTTTCGGCGAGGTCAAGCGCGTGTTGAAGCCGGGCGGCGTCGTGTCATTTTCGCCGGGCTGCTACGAGAACTACGTCAGCCCGCAACTGGCGCGACTGCTGTCTTCCGCGGGACGGACGGTGAAAAGCGCCTTCCGGAACCTTCTCGTGATCCCGGGCGGGCGAGTGTATTTTCTTGCATCGGACGGAGAACTGTTCGCGGATATCGCGGTGCGCATCGAGCGGAAGGGAATACCGAGCCGCCTGGTGGAACGGCATTATCTCGACGCGATGCTGGCACCGGACCGGATGGCAGACATGAGCCGGGCGCTGGCGCAGCCGGCGGCCTTGAACAGGGATTTCAGCCCCGTGCTTTATTACTACCACCTGATGCATTGGATCAGCCAGTTCAGTGTGCAGTTCGGGCTGCTCGAAGGGGCTTTGGTAGCCGCGTTGGGTGTGTATTTTTTGAGGCTGCGGCCGGTGCCTCTTGTGATCTTCATGTCGGGTTTTGCCGCCTCGGCCCTCGAAGTTGTCCTGCTCTTCGGGTTCCAGATTCTCTACGGTTCGGTTTACCGGCAACTGGGCGTGATCGTGACGATCTTCATGGCGGGCCTGGCTGCCGGCGCGTGGGTCGCCGTCCGGGCGGCGGACAGACAATCACCGGCGCAACGGCCCGGCGGGAGAGCCGGATTGGCGGGGCTCGCCTTTGCGGTTGCGGCCTTCGCGGCGGCGTTGCCGTTCGTGCTTGCCGGGCTCGGCGCGGCAGGGAGCGGATCGCTGCTTGGCGTCCAGACAACGGTTGCGGGGCTTACGTGGCTACTGGCCGTCCTGACCGGAATGCAGTTTCCCACCGCCTGTCGGATCCGTTTCGAAAATGGAGCCGCGACGGCATCCAGTCTCTACACTGCGGATTTCGTCGGGGCGTCGCTCGGCGCGCTGCTCTCCAGCACATTCCTGATTCCCTTGGTCGGTGTGACCGGGGTTTGTCTTTTGACCGCCGGACTTAATGTTCTGGGAGGGACCATGCTTCTTCTGCGAAAAACTTGACCGCCCATGAAACCTGTCATGCAACGCCCGCCGCATTATGTGTTGAACAAGATTGTCTGGATCAGCAGTTGGCCTTTATTCCTCGTCGTCATCCTGTTTTTTCTGACCGGATACGCCATGAGCGGGGACTTCGGACTCGGCTCCTTAATCGACGCGAAACGCGCCCTCGCAATCCACAAGATGCTTCATGGACCACTGCTGGCGCTGGTGCTCTTGCATTCCCTGCCGGCGATGTATCTTGCTATAAGACGATGGATGAACAATCCGGAATGACGCCGCCCGCCCGACGGGGCATCACCAGACGCGAAGCGATCAACTACTGCCTGGTCGGACTGGCCGGTGTTGCCGGCGGTGGAGCGACTGCGTGGATGGTCCGCAATGCGATGCGGCCGAATCCGGGGGCAGTCTTTCCCGGCGGTGCGCCGACGGGCGAACAATGGCGTTTATGGCAGCAGCGCGGCTGGGTCAAGGAGGGTTACCACTACCTCAAACTCGGCAATAACGTGCAGTGCAAGATTTGCCCGAACAACTGCATCCTCGCGCCCGGCGACCGCAGCCACTGCCGCAACAAAATCAACAAGGACGGCATCCTTTACACGCTCGCCTACGGGAACCCGTGCGCGTTCCATTTGGATCCCGTCGAAAAAAAACCGCTATTCCACTTTCTGCCCGGCAGCACCTCGTTCTCGATCGCAACTGCCGGCTGCGTCTTCCGCTGTCTGAACTGCCAGAACTGGGAGATTTCCCAGAAAACGCCGGAGGAGACGAAGGATGCGTCCGGACTGGAATTCCGCCTGCGGCCACCCGTGCCGGCTTCGTTGAGTTATCAGGACATGACCCGGCTGAGCATGTTTCCCGAAGACGTTGTCGCCGTGGCGGAGTCATTGCGCGCTCCCTCGATCGCCTACACTTACTCCGATCCGGTTGCCTATTACGAATACGCCTACGACACGTGCAAGCTGGCCCGCGAGAAAAACCTGAAAAACATCCTGGTCACGTGCGGATCGATCGACGAGCGCGCCTTGCGCGACCTCGGCCAATACGTGGATGCGGCCCACGTGGATCTCAAAGCCTTCGACGAGCCGACCTACTGGAGGCTTAATGCGGGAAGCCTGCAGGCGATTCTCGATACTCTGAAGACACTCGGCAGCATGGAACACATTTGGTTCGAGGTGATCAACCTGATCATCCCTACCTACACGGACAATGCCGAGATGATCAAGCGCATGTGCGGCTGGCTGGCGGAGAACCTCGGCCCCGACCGTCCGGTCCATTTTTCGCGTTTCCAGCCACTCTACAAACTGGCCCACCTGCCGCCCACACCGGTCGAAACCCTCGTGAGAGCCCGCGACATCGCTCGGGCCGCCGGACTGCGTTACGTCTATATCGGCAATGTCCGCGACCTGGCCGATGCGGAAACCACCTTCTGCCCGAACTGCCATCGCGCCATCGTCGAGCGCGACATCTTTGCCGTCACGCGCATGGACATCGCAGACGGCCGGTGCAAACACTGCCAGACTCGGATCGCCGGCGTCTGGGGCTAACCTCTCCAGCCATTCAGTGCGAAACGACGCCCGACTTCGGGCAATTCTTTGGAAGGAATAAGGCGAGCGGGATGATGCATAGTGTGCCGATAGCCATGAAGAGAAAAACATCCAGGTAAGCGAGCATCGCAGCCTCGCGGATCACCATCTCGTAGATGCGGGCCAGCGCCTCGTGCGCGCCTTCCGCGCCTCCGCCGAGCGAGTGGCTGATCTGCCCGATGGCGGCGGACGTTTGCGGGCTGAACGCCGAGACATGCTCGCCCAAGCGCGACTGGTGAAACTGCGATCGCTGGGCGACAATCGTGGTGGTCACCGCGATGCCCACGCTGCCGCCGAGGTTGCGGGCGAGGTTAATGAGCGCGGCGGCGTTACCGCTTTTGCCGGGCGGCAGGTTCACGTAGGCAGCCTGCGTGATGGGGATGAACAGGAACGCGAGTCCGACGGTTTGGAAGACCCTCGCCCAGACGGCGTGTTCGAACGGGATCCCCAGGTTGAACCCGGTCATGTGGTAGAGGGAGACCGCCTCGAGCACGAGACCTGTGATCACGAGGTTGCGGCCGGGAAACTGCCGCACGAAGTATCCGCCGACCATCGGCATCATGACGATCATCGTGACCCCTCCCGCCGTGAGCGCCAGCCCTGCCTGGCTCGCGGTGTAGCCGAGCAGTTGTTCGAGAAACTGCGGAAGGAGGGCCGTGCTGCCGAAGAGGATGAACCCCAGCGAAAACATGGTCACGAACGCCGCCAGGAAATTCGGGATCTTGAGCAGCGGGATATCCACGATCGGATCGCGCCGGCGTATTTCCCAAAATACGAGGGCGATAAGCGAAACAGCGGATGTAACCGCGGCGGCAACGATCATCGGCGAGGCAAACCAATCCTCCCGCTGTCCCCGGTCCACAAAATACTCGAGGCATCCGATGCCCAGCACCGTGAGCCCGAAACCGATCAAATCCACACGGAAACCGTCTTTGAACAACCTGTCCCGCTCGATGCGTGTGGAAGGAGGCTCCGACACCAGCCACGCGGTGAGGAGGAGCGAGACGGCTCCCACCGGGACGTTGATGAGAAAAATCCACCGCCAACTGAAGTTGTCGGTGATCCACCCGCCAAGCGTGGGCCCGATCGCCGGCGCGAACACGACGGCCATCCCGTAAATCGCGAACGCCATGCCGCGCTTCGCCGGAGGAAAAAGCTCGACGACCATCGCCTGCACGACCGGAGCCATGCCGGCTCCACCCACCCCCTGAAGGATGCGGAACAAAATCAACTGGTCCAAACTCGCGGCCAGTCCGCAGAGAAACGAGCTGACTGTGAAGATCGCGACGCAGATGAGGTAGAAACGCTTCAGGCCGAAAACCGTTCCCAGCCATCCGCTGATCGGCATCATCACCGCGTTCGCAACGAGGTAGGTCGTGAGGACCCATGTGCTCTCATCAAGCCCGGACGCCAGCCCGCCCGCAATGTGGCTCAGCGAGACGTTGGCCACGCTCGTGTCGAGAACCTCCATGAAAGTGGCCATCGCCAGGACGACGGTCACGATCCAAGGGCTGACGCGGGCCTTCATGATCCGGGCTTCAGCGCACCAGCACGGAGGGCGAAACCGACATGCCCGGCGCAAGGAGCGGCGCATCGGCAGGCAGGTCGAGCGTGATCTTCACCGGCACCCGCTGGACCACCTTCACGTAGTTGCCCGTGGCATTTTCCGGAGGGAGCAGGCTGAATCGGGATCCCGTTCCGGACTGGATGCTGTCCACTTTTCCCCGGAAGCGGAGGTTGGGATACGAATCGACATGGACATCGACACGCTGCCCCGGGCGCATGCGCGCGAGCTGGGTTTCCTTGAAGTTGGCGATCACCCAGACCTCGGGCGCGACGATGGCCATAAGCGCATTCCCGGGCTGGACAAAGTTCCCCGGCTCCACATTTTTGCGGGTGATGCGCCCGTCGCCGGGCGCCAGGATTTTGGTGTTGTCGAGACGAAGCTGGGCGGTATCGAGAAGCGCGCGCGACTGCTCGACCCAAGCTTCGGCGGAGGCGACCGCAGCCACCGCGATATTGACCCCGGCCTCCGCGGCGATCGCCTTTTGCTGCTTGCTGGCGAGCGCGGCATTTGTCGAAAGCTGGCCCGTCAGTGTCTGGTCGAATTCCCTTTGGGCGATGGCTCCGCTCTTGCGAAGGCTCCTGCTGCGGGTCAGTTCCTGACCGGCATTGTCCGCGAGCGCCTTCGACTCGTTCACGTCCGCTCGGGCCTGGGCAAGGCTCGCCTGGTCGGCGGCAAGTTTCGCCTTCGCCTCCGCCAGCTTTGCCTCGGCGGAATCCAGGTTTGCTTTCGCCTGCTTAACCAGCGCCTCGGTGTCGCGGGGATCGAGCTCCACCAACAGGTCCCCCCGCTTCACCATCTGGTTGTCGTCAACAGGAACACTCAGAACCTTCTCGGAAATCTTCGGGCTGACCTGCATGACATGCGCCTCGATGAAAGCATCGTCGGTCGACTCGCGGCTCCGGCTCTCAATAAATATCTTCCCCGCCCATCCCAGCGCTACCAGCACCGCGATCGCGACAGCCACCCTGATTATCAATATCAATTTTTCTTTCATGATTAAATGCGGGAATATTTTTTACGGGACAGCTTCTTGAGCCGTTCCAGCCCTCCGAGCGAAAACGCGGTGATGTGGTCAGCCAGCCTGTCGATGGGGTCCCCGTCGCTCAGCAGCCCCGGGTAAAGCCGCAGGACAACCGGACGGTTCTGCCGGTAAAACACGCACTGCGCGATGATGCTCGCGCTGGCGCAGCCGATCTCCTCATCGCTCAGACGCCCGCCCGCCAGATCCCGTAGAATGCCGTCGAGTTGCAACACCTTCGGGCGGAACCCATCGTTGATAAGATTGTGCAGCATGCGCGTCGGGGCCGCCATCTCCCGCGCCATCAGCCGGCTGTGCCATGCCGGCCGGAGCGGATCCAGCAGATGCCGCATCATCCCTTGAATAAAATCCCGCAGGCGCACCGCCGCAGGCCCGGTGCTCCCGGCAACCCATGCGGTCTCGACCGCGCACCGCTGCGCGTGCATCAATACCGCGGAATATAGCTCCGATTTGTCCCGGAAATAGTAGTTCACGGCCGCAATGTTCACCCCCGCACGCTTCGTGATCTCCCGGATCGTGGCTGCCTTGAAACCCGCCTCCGAAAACACCTCGCCCGCCGCCTCCATCAGTCGCTCCCTGCTCTTCGCTTTGCCTCCGCTTGCTTTCATAGAAAGCCTTCTTAGCAGAATAGATCACTTGTTTCAAACATTTGTTTTATCCACAACAAGGAAGAGGCTTCAAGCCGTTTGCTCTCCGCTCAGTTCCATATGTCGGCAGGCGATTGAACTGGACAGGAAATCACCTAGGGTTGTAACTCCAAACCCATGCTCAACGCCAATCTACTGCCGGGCAGGTGATCGGAATATGGAATCCCAGACCAAAGAAACATCCCCCCCCATCGACTTGCCGCTCCTGATGGGAAGGCTGGCGATTGAGGATATGCTCCGGGCGCTGATGACGAGCATGCCCGACGACATCTACTTCAAGGACCGCGACAGCCGCTTCATCCTGGTCAACCAGCGGATCGCGGAGGCGCTCGGGCTCAAGGATCCAGCCGAAGCCTGCGGAAAATCCGATTTTGACCTAAGCTCCGAAAAGCATGCCCGCAAGACCTACGCTGAGGAGCAGCGCATCATCGCCACCGGAGAACCGCTCATCGCGGTGGAAGAAAGCGAGACTTGGCCGAATGGGACGGTGACCTGGGCCTCCACCACCAAAATTCCGCTACGCACCAAGGATGGCGACATTGTCGGGATCGTGGGCATCACGCGCGATGTCACCGCCCACAAGAACGCGGAAGCGGCGCTCCGCAAGAGCGAACTCCAGATTGTCGAGTCAGAAAAAATGGCGCTCCTCGGCCAGTTGATTGCGGGGGTGGCGCACGAGATCAACACCCCGCTCGGAGCCATCGGCGCGGCGGTGGGCAACATCTCGTCCACCCTCAATGGGATCATGGAATCCCTCCCTGCTTTCTTTCGCGCTTTGCCGGAAGAGCTCCATGAAACTTTTCTGCTGCTTCTCCACCGTTCTGTTACTCTCGGCCCGCCTCTGTCCGCCAGGGAAGAGAGAACCTGCCGGACGGCCTTGAGGAAGGATCTCGCCGAAAAGGAAATCTCCGGCGCGGACCGGATCGCGGAGACGCTGGTGATGATGGGCATCCACGATCAGACGGACGCGTTTCTCCCGATCTTCCGCCACCCGCAGGGCGGTTCCTATCTGGACATGGCCTACAAGCTTTCCGGCCTCGGGCGCAGCGCGGCGATCATCACGACTGCGGCCGACCGGGCGGGCAAGATCGTTTTTGCCCTGAAGAACTACGCGCACTTCGACCGGAGCGGCGAGCTTGTCCTGTCCAATGTCACCGACGGGATCGAGACCGTGCTGACCCTCTACTACAACCAGCTCAAGCGCGGGATCGTGGTCAGAAAGGAATACGGGCCCGCGCCGGAAATCCTCTGCCGACCCGACGAGCTCAACCAGGTCTGGACGAACCTCATCCATAACGCGATCCATGCGATGGACCACAAAGGGACCATGACCATCGCCGTCGGCCCGCACGAGGACGGCGTCCGGGTCGCCGTGAGCGATTCCGGCCACGGGGTCCCGCCCGAGCTCCGCGAGAAAATCTTCGAGCCTTTTTTCACGACGAAGTCCGCCGGCGAAGGGAGCGGGCTTGGCCTGCACATCGTGCGCCAGATCGTCGAGAGCCACGGGGGGACGGTTTGCGTCACCAACACCCCCGGCAGCGGGGCGTGTTTTGAGGTGTTCCTCCCACGCTGCGGACAGCCACCCTCAGGAATCCATGAAAAAGAAAATCATCCTTTGCGTTGACGACGAAAAGATCGTGCTGGACTCGCTGCGCACGCAGCTGACCAACCACTACGGCCACGCCTACCAGTGCGAGATCGCCGAGAGCGCGGAGGACGCGCTCGAGCTCCTCGGGGAATTCCAGCTGGATGACCTCAGCGTCATCATCGTCGTTTCCGACTGGCTCATGCCCGGCATCCGGGGCGATGAATTTCTGGTCCGGGTCCACAAGCAGTTTCCCGGCATCGTGAAAGTGATGCTCACCGGCCAGGCGACCCCGGAGGCCATCGAGCGGACGACGCGCGAGGCGGACCTGCACCGCTGCCTGCACAAACCCTGGAAGGAAAGCGACCTGATCGAAACCATCGACAGCGGGCTCTCCAAGCTATGAGCAAGCCGGTCATCGTTTGCGTGGACGACGAGAAATTCGTTCTGGATAGCCTGCGGACGACGCTCACGCAGGCGTTCGGCGAAGACTACCTGATCGAGATTGCCGAAGATGGGGCGGACGCGCTGGATGTGGTCAAGGAGCTGTTGGCCAACGGGCAGGAAGTGCCGGTCATCATCTCCGATTACGTCATGCCCCGGATGCGCGGCGACGAGCTGCTGCGGCACATCCAGATCATCTCCCAGAAAACCCTCAAAATCATGCTGACCGGCCAGGCCAACATCGAGGGGGTCACGAACGCGGTCAACGAGGCGGACCTCTACCGGTTCATCTCGAAACCCTGGAGCAGTTCCAACTTGGTCCAGATCGTCCAGAAGGCGGTGCGGGAATATTTTTCGGAAAAGGAAAAAGAGGACCGGAACCGGGCGCTGCTCGAGGTGACGCCTGACCTCGTGTTTTTCATCCGGCGGGACGGGTTGGTTCTCGATTACCGGGGACCCGTCGATGGCGAAGTTGGCACCCCGGACGGATATGCCGGAAAGCGGCTGGAGGAGATTTTTCCCCGCGAAATCGCGGCGGTGTTTTCGGAGAAGATCCGGGAGCTGCCCCCGCACGGTGGGGCCTTATCGTTCGAATACAACCTTCCGTCGGGGTCCCTGTGGCGGCACTTCGAAACCCGCCTCACGTCCTGCGGGCCCGATGCCGTCCTTGCCGTGGCACGGGATGTCTCCCCGAGCAAAGAAATCGAGCGGGCGTTGCGGGCCGCAATCACCGAGGCGGAGCTCGCGAACAGCGCCAAGTCGTCGTTCCTCGCGGCGATGAGCCATGAGATCCGCACGCCGCTGAACGCCGTGGTCGGGTTCTCGAATCTCATGATGGACACCTCGCTGGATCCGGAGCAACGGGAATTCGCCGACACCATCAACAAGAGCGCGGACACTCTCCTGTCGGTGGTCAACGACATTCTGGACTTCTCGAAAATCGAAGCCGGGCGGATCGAGCTGGAAAAAGCTTCTTTCGATCTGCGCGAGGCGGTCGAGGACTGCCTCGAAATGGTGGCTCCCGAGGCCAACAGGAAAGGTCTCGAAATCTGCGACCTGATCGACGACAAATGCCCCGAGCATGTGATCGGCGACGTCACGCGCCTCCGGCAGGTCCTCACAAACCTGCTATCCAACGCCGTAAAGTTCACCGAACGGGGCGAGGTGGATGTATCGGTCGAGGCGCTCGATCCTGCGGAGTCCGGCGCCGTGCAAGTGCGCTTCCGGGTCCGCGACACTGGCATCGGAATGTCGGAGGATCAGCAAAGGAAAGTGTTCGAGCCGTTCATTCAGGCGGATGCCAGCACGACGCGACGCTTCGGGGGAACCGGCCTCGGGCTCGCGATTTCCGGACGCCTGATCGAGTTGATGGGCGGCGCGATCTCCGTGCTCAGCCGGCCGGGAGAAGGGAGCACCTTCGCTTTCACCATTCCATTGGAACCCGACTCCACAACCGACCTGGTACGGACACACGAAGCCCCCCATCCCCGGCTCACCAACCTCCATGTCGCGCTGGTGGACGACAACGCCACAAACAGACGCTATCTCGGGCTCCAACTAAAATCATGGGGAGCAGAAACGGTTTCCTTCGAGACCGGAGCGGAATTTTTGAAATTCCTGAAGGAGGACGGGAAATGCGACCTGGTTCTGATGGATTACCATATGCCGGAAATGGACGGTCTGTCCGTAGCCCAGTCTATGCGGGCGATTTCTCGTTTTAGCCAGGTTCCCGTCCTGCTCCTCTCCTCTGGTGGGCTGCCTTTTCAAAAGATTCCGCCGGGCCTGTTCGCGAGAGTTTTCACCAAACCCGTAAACCCGCGGTTGCTCCGAAATGCGGTGGCGGTTCTCGCCGGAACCGGGGAGCCGGAGATTTCCAGCGGCTTGCCCGGGGAAATGGCGGCCAACCAGCCTTTGCGCATCCTCCTCGCGGAGGACAATCTCTCGAACCAGAAACTGCTGAGCCTGGTGCTCGGCCGCATGGGCTACCAGGCGGATGTCGCCTCGAATGGTCACGAGGTTATCGAGGCCATGCGTCTGAGACCCTACGATGTGGTTCTTATGGACGTTCAAATGCCGGAACTGGACGGCATCCAGGCAACAAAAATGATCCGCTCCGGATTTCCTGCGGATCTCCAACCCACGATCGTCGCCCTGACTGCCCATGCCTCCGAGACCGACCGTTTGGTTTGTCTCGAAGCGGGGATGAACGGCTATCTCACAAAACCGCTCCGGCGCAAGCTCCTCGCAGAAGCCCTCCAGCGGGCTTACGAGCGCCGGTGCTCCGGGAGCGAGCGCTGACAGCCCAAGAACTCCGGAGCGCCGGCTCAAGGCAAAGTCTGGAGACGGAAAAACTGCTTGGAATCAGTTCGATTGGCCGTCCATGCGGTCAAAATTCCTGCGGCGATCACGGGAGCTCCGGCATTCGACCAATTCACCAAGTCAGGGCTGCTCGACATCTGATACGCTCCGCCCGGCCAGCTCTCCCATTGTATCTGGAGGACGTCCGGACCGGCTGCCGAAATGCTGATTCCTTTCGGCGGAAAAAGGAACGCATTCCACATCTGGAAGTCAGCCCGATAGTCGGTGCAGTCGATATCTGCGACATAGAGTTCGAAATACGTGCTGCCATAGTTGGTGAGGGCATAGAGCATCCCATCGGCAGGCGCGGAGTTCGCCACGTTGGAGTTGTAATTGTTGAATGGCGCGCACCAGGACGTCAGCGCCTGGAAATTCGCCCAAGTATTGGACTGCGACAGAAACAATGGTCCGCCGAAGGTGGTATTTGGCCGTCCCGTCAATGGGTCTTGCCCGGGAACAGGACGACTGGACGAAAGGTTCTCCATCCAAAAACCGACACGGGGGCGGGTCACCCCATCGAATTCCGTCAGAATAGCCTGCCGCAGGTCCTCCCAGAGCGAGGGTGTGGCTTGGCTGTCGGTGACGGGCCAGAAGCCAATTTGCACGAATTGCGAGGGGAAGTTCAAGACCGTGGCGCGCAAGCTTTCCAATACGGCATTGGTAAGGTTGGCCCGCGAGTAGCTCGGCATGCTCCGCAGGGTCACCGGAGAGGGATCCCGAATAGCAAGGTTGGCTCCGGGCAGTCCGGCATTTACAACGGTGAGCACGGGATGGTCTTTGAATTTCACGCCGTCAATCGTGTGCTCGGCCAGCGCGTGAAGAAAGATCTCGAACCGCGTCAAGAGGAACGAATCCCAGGGCACGGCACGGTTGCGCCCAAGGCTGGAATCAGTCCAGGAAGTGACCCCGGAAGTTTGGGCGATCCACGCGGGGTCGGTATTGATCAGCAGAACAGAGAGTTTTTTTCCGGCGGCGGCCAGCTTGCGGACATTCCAATCGATGATGGCGAAATCAAACTGGTCCTGCGCGGGTTCCATCGTTCCCCAATCGACGCGCAGCGCGTATCCGGCCACATAGTCATACGGGCGGATATTCGCGTCCCGCATGGACACGCCGTTGATTTGAGTTCCGGATTGACTGTCGAGCACATAGATTCCGCGCGGGCGTGGAAATGCCTCTGCCGACGCAAGCGTGCCAGCTTGAAAAACCATCAACCAGAAGGCGGCAGCGCAAATCAGCGCGACATTTTCAGGCGCTCTCATGGCCCATCCAACCGCCAACTCTGAAAAAAGTTGCAGGGTATATCAATGCCGCCCTGCTGGAAACTTCGAACGAGATCGTTCTATTCGTTGTAGGCGGCCTCGCCGTGCTGGGAAACATCGAGCCCGGCTGCCTCTTCCTCGGGTTCAACCCTTAAGCCGATGACGGCATCGACCACCTTGAGAATGACAAGAGTGGCGACGCCGGCGAGCACTGCGGTGACAACGATGCCGATGATTTGATTCCGAAGCTGCCCGATTCCGCCCGCGAGCGAAACGATAGCTCCGTTCGCATGGAATGTTGTCGCGATGGCTGGGTTGACATCCGCATTGGCGAGCAGTCCCACCAGCAACATGCCGACCGTGCTGCCGACCCCGTGAACGCCGAAAACATCGAGCGAATCGTCGTAGCGAAATTTCGCCTTGAGCTTGGTCACCGCAAAGTAACAGGCCGCCCCCCCCGCGAGCCCGATGAGCACCGCGCCAGGGATGCTGACAAATCCGGATGCAGGCGTGATCGTGGCGAGGCCTGCGACCATTCCCGAGGCGGTGCCGAGCACGCTCGGCTTGCCCTTGAGATTCCATTCCATCACCGTCCAACTCAACGCGCCGGCGGCCGCCGAAAAATGCGTCGCCGCAAACGCGCTCGTCGCGAGCGCTCCCGCCGACACCGCGCTCCCCGCGTTGAACCCGAACCAGCCGACCCAGAGGAGGCCAGTGCCGATCAGGCTCAGCACCACGTTGTGCGGAAGCATCGGCTCGTGCGGGAAGCCCGACCGTTTTCCCACGACGATAGCGCACACGAGCGCCGAAACGCCGGAGCTGATGTGGACGACAGTCCCTCCGGCAAAATCGAGCACCGGGATCTTTCCGCCCAGCGCCCAGTTGAAGATCCCGCCGTTGCCCCAGACCATGTGCGCAAGCGGAAAATAGACGATCGTCGCCCAGAGGATCACAAAAACCAGATAGGCGCTGAATTTCATCCGCTCCGCGATCGCGCCGCTGATGAGCGCCGGAGTGATGATCGCGAACATCATCTGGAAGAGCATGAACGTCTCCTGCGGAATGGTCGGCGCATAGTCGGCTTGCGGGGCGGCCCCCACCCCGTGCAGCATGAAATATTGCAGCGGGTTCCCGACGAAAGCGTTGCCATCTCCGAAGGCCATGCTGTAACCGAAGATCATCCAGAGGATCGAGATCACGGACATCAGGATGAAGCTGTGCATCATGGTCGAGAGGACGCTGCGGTTGCGCACCAACCCCCCGTAAAATAATACCAGCCCAGGCGCGGTCATCATCAGCACGAGAGCCGCGCTCACGAGCATCCAGGCATTGTCTCCGGTGTTGATTGCAGCGGCAGCTGGCACGGCCTGGATCTGCGCTTCGGCGGCCGACAAGTGCTGCGAAATGCAGCAGAAGAAGCCGATAATCAACAGCGGGAGGACCATCCGAGGGGACAGGGAGATTTTCACAGACCGGAAGGCAAAACGAAATGCAGGCCTCTGTCAATGCGGCTTCGTTTTTCCGTTGCCTGATATAAGATTTTCTTAACTCTGGCCTTGACCGGATATTTGAAACGCTCCAAATTGTGAGGTTGCTGGCCGGGCATTTCCGGCCGTCCGTTCTTTTCAACCAATCCGCCGGCCTAGGAAAGCGGGGTGAAATTCCCCCACTGTCGCGCAAAGGTCAAAGTCCGGTTTCGAACCGGCGGAGAAAACCGCACCGTCCTGAGATGGACAACGGCGACGCGTATCGTCCGTGCGGGGGTAGTCCTTTTTCTACACGGGGGAAAGGCTGTCCCGCGACACCTCCCCGTTTACATTATCAAAGGACAAAAATGAAAAAGATGAGATCCTCGGCATTGGGCCTGCTGCTCGCCGTTTTAGGCGGCCTGATCACGCAAACAACCTCCGGCTTCGGGCAAATCCAGGTCGGGAGCGGACCGGATTCTTCCTTCCTGGTCGTCGAAGCGGTGGCATTTGGAGCGCCGCTCGTTTATCAATGGAATTACACCTACAACCCGGCGGCCCCCTACACGACAGCGGACATGATCACCGCCGTCGATACGGTCTCGGTGGAACTCAACTTCACGGATCTCTACGGGGGCACGTTC
>Ga0194053_10000203_pt1 | contig 46667 bp, 49 predicted proteins | sample SepL228m_MetaG_FD_161684 | JGI IMG/M metagenome (GOLD analysis project Ga0194053, IMG submission 161684) | Anoxic zone freshwater microbial communities from boreal shield lake in IISD Experimental Lakes Area, Ontario, Canada - Sep2016-L227-8m | ecosystem: Environmental > Aquatic > Freshwater >... | reverse complement strand
TGTTATAATAGTCTATTGTATGGGTTATTCACATTATATTTCTGAACTTACGAAGTTTGTGGAGACGGTCGCTATCATCGGTGGATATCCATTTCTATTTTTGACTGTGCTTTTTGAGGGTATACCGCTCTTGGGAACTCTTGTACCAGGTCATATTTCTATCATTGTTGCTGGATTCCTTATAAGGATTGGTGTGTTCAATGTCTGGTTTACCTGTGCATTGGCGGTCATTGCTGCTGTATCTGGAGACTATATCGGTTTCTATCTTGGTAAGAGATACGGGCTTGCACTTATAGACAAAGTGAAGCCATTTTTCTTCATAACTGACGAACACATAGCGAAGGTTCAGAGACTTCTAGATAAACACACCGGCAAAGCCATGATCTTAGGTAGACTCAGTCCTGTCACCAGATCACTCATGCCTTTTATGGTTGGGGCAAATCATTCAGACGACCGCATGGATAAGGCCGCGAAGAAATGTGATGAAAAGAGATTTTGGATATTCAATATCATCGGTGGAAGCATTTGGGCTGTAGGTTCCATAATATTGGGTTATGTATTTGGTGCTGGTTACCAGATGGCAAATATTTTCACTGGCAAGACCATTCTCATCGTCATAGGCGCTGGATTGATAATCATCTGGGGGTATCGTTTCGTAAATGTACGCTTCCATGTATTCAAGAAATATGAATTGTTCATATTGCTTTTCAATATTCTTTCACTCTGGGGTCTTTTGCAGACTACGAGAGACACATTGCTAGCCAGCTCACAATTGGCGGTTTTCGATATCTCTATAAATACCTTTATATCTTCACATGTGACCCCGCAGATCGTCTCTATAGCCTCTAAAATATCAGATGGTGGAGTATTCTTCATGCTGACGCTTGGAATGCTTTGTGCCGCCTTTCTATTGCGCAAGAGAAAATGGCGCTCAATATCGATATTCGTATTGTCTCTAGGTTCTTCGGCAATAATGATGACTTTCCTGAAGGAATTCTTCATGCGCACCCGCCCAGAAAATGCTCTTCAATTCCTGACTGATCCAAGTTTTCCAAGTGGTCATGCCACCATGGCGGCTGCATTTTTCCTTGTCATAATGTATCTACTTGTACCGAAGATACATTCTTGGATAAAAAGGGAAGTCTTTATAGTCGTCTGTGTGCTAAGCGTCATCGCTATCGGATTGAGTCGTGTCGTCCTAAATGTTCACTGGTCTTCAGATGTCATCGCTGGTTGGTCACTCGGAGTATTTTGTACCACAGCGTCAATACTGCTCGTCAGATATATTGGTGGCATTATTCACAGACAGATTATTGAGTAGTCAGGCAGAATAGATCACACGAGAGGCTTTCCTGTCATTGATGGAGGGATTTTTATATCCAATATTTTTAGAATCGTTGGTGCGATATCGGACAATTCTCCATCATGTAACTTGTATCCATTTGTCGTCAATATACATGGTACAGGATTTGTCGTATGTGCGGTATGTCTTATGCCGGTCTGCTGATCTATATTCATTTCGGCGTTGCCATGGTCAGCTGATATGAGAGCTATGCCACCACTTGTTTCAAGTTTTGTTACTATGCGTTCAAGTTGGGTGTCTATGGTTTCTACAGCCTTTATGATTGCAGGAATGTTGGCTGTATGACCTACCATATCAGCATTTGCAAAGTTTATAAATATGAAATCAGTCCCAGCCGCGATTTCTTCTATAGCCTTATCTGCTATAGCTTCGGCACGCATTTCTGGAGCTTGGTCGTGTGTCTTCACATCCTTTCGACTATCTATCAGAACATCTCGTTCTTCGGGATATGGTTTCTCTCGTCCACCATTTAAGAAATATGTCGCATGTGCGAATTTTTCTGTCTCAGATATATGTGCCTGTCTTAGTCCCGCATTGGATATTTCTAGTCCAAGGGTTGTCTCTATTGGTTGAGGTGGAAAAGCCATATGACAGACGAAATCTACACAATATTCAGTCAAAGTAACTAACATAATATTCTCTCTTTTTTGTCTTTCCAGGATTTTTTCTGAGAGCATACGTGCACGATCGGCTCTAAAATTGAAGAAGAATACTCCATCATTTTTCTTTATAGCACAACCCAACCCATTTATATTGGAGCAAACAGTTGGTTCCAATGTCTCATCCATGGTTCCAATCTTATATTGTTCATCCATGTAAGACGAAGGCTTTATATTGCAGACATTTCCCTTACAATCAAACAAAGCCTTCTCTACTTTTGCTAAACGGTCCCAATTATTGTCGCGATCCATAGCGAAGTATCTTCCAGAGATAGTAGCTATGAAGAAGTTTGGTCCAAGTGTCTTTATAAAATCCTCGAGCTCTCGTAGGTATTCGGAAGCGCTCTGTGGTGCCGTATCTCGACCGTCGGTGAATACGTGAATAGCGACCATAGGTATGTTATGTTTTTTTGCTAATTTCAAAAAAGCGTACAGATGATTTTGATGGCTATGGACTCCACCTGGACTGACTAGTCCTTGCACATGCAGAGTAGAGCCGTATTTTTTTACATGATCGAACAGTCGCAAAAATTCAATATTTGTATCAAAAGATCCATCATTGATAGCTTTATTTATACGGACTATGTCTGTATCTGCTGGTCTACCAGCACCTATGGTCATGTGTCCAACCTCACTGTTTCCCATTTGTCCATTTGGTAATCCAACCGCTTCTCCAGATGCCTTCAGTAGACAATGAGGATATTTCTTCCACATTTGGTCCCAAAAGGGTTTCTTAGCAGTAGCAATAGCGTTATTCTCTTTTTTTTCGCTATAACCCCAACCATCGAGAATGATTAAGACTACTTGTTCTTTTTTCATGTTTTTACTTCTTTTATTTCTTATTCAACTCTTCCTCTATGCGCAACAGTTGATTGTACTTAGCGACGCGGTCGGTCCTTGATAATGATCCTGTCTTTATCTGACCAGCTCCAGTTCCTACAGCAAAATCGGCGATGGTGACATCTTCTGTCTCGCCAGAACGATGAGAGATTACCGAGGTATATCCGGCTTTTTTGGCCATAGCTATTGTTGCAAGCGTTTCTGTGACTGTGCCGATCTGATTGAGCTTTATCAGGATTGAATTGGCGACACCAAGTTTTATGCCTTTCGCGAGGCGCTCAATGTTCGTGACGAAGAGATCGTCGCCGACCAACTGAGTTTTGTGCGCGCCACCGGCTCCGCCCATGGCTTTTGTCATTTTGGCGTAGCCATCCCAATCATCTTCAGCTAAGCCGTCTTCTATGGAAATGATCGGATATTTTTTCACCAACTCACCATACCAAGCGATAATCTCGTCGGATGAAAGAGTCTTATTGTCGCGCGCTAGGGTGTATTTTCCCTCCTTGAAGAATTCCGTAGCGGCGGCGTCGAGTGCGATAGCTACTTGGCCGGCGGTCTGCGCATCGGTACCCGGCTTATAACCAGCCGCAGTGATGGCTTCGACGATCGCTTGCAGAGCCGCTTCGTTTGATGAAAGGGTAGGGGCAAAGCCACCTTCATCACCAACAGTCGTGGCGAGTCCGCGTTTCTTCAGAATCTTTTTCAATGCGTGGAATATTTCCACACCAGCACGAAGTCTTTCTGTGAAAGTCTTGAAACCGATCGGTACTATCATGAACTCTTGGATATCAGTGGAGTTTTCTGCGTGTTGGCCACCGTTTATGATATTCATCATCGGAATTGGCAGTATCATCTCGGCTTTTCCGCTGTCGTTGTTATCTGAAGAGATATTGTTGAAGTATTTGTACAATGGAACGCTGTCGCTCTCCGCACATGCATGCGCAAAGGCCATAGAGACTCCTAGTATAGCGTTTGCTCCGAGGTTTGATTTGTTGTTTGTGCCATCGAGCTCTATGAGTGTTTTGTCGAGAGTTGCTTGATCGAATTTTGTTCCACCGAATCCTTTGCTGACAATTGCTGTCGCGATTTTGGAGTTTACATTTTCTACAGCTTTCTTGACGCCTTTGCCACCATATCGCGTACCGCCATCGCGGAGTTCTATGGCTTCATGACTGCCAGTAGAAGCACCGGAGGGAACAGCTGCTCTGCCAGATGAACCGTCAGAAAGGGCAATGTCGACTTCAACTGTAGGATTACCACGAGAATCCAAGATCTCGCGCGCGTGCACAGATTTTATTTTTTTCATATTGGTTAAATTATATAGATTTTAAGCGGTAAATTCCACTCTTGACATATGAGTAGTTTCGGTCTATACTCCAGAAAGATTTAAGTGGTTTTTATTTTCTGAGCGTAGTGGTCCCAGACTCTCTCGTACTTCAGAGGGGTTCCCCACCCCCTTCCTCCTTGGCGGGATTGTCTGGACCATCTTTAAGAGGAGCGAGCCGTAATAGTTTTTGCACATACTGGTGCCGGCTCCTCTTTTTTATTATATTTTTTAGTATGGCCGGTTGATGGTTGGCTGACTGGCGGGCGAGCTAGCTGGCGGGCGGGACACATACTTTTTAAGAGTTTTTCAAAGTGACAGAAAAGTTGTCACTTTTCAAAAGTGCTTAGGAGGGATGTGTGGGGGACATGTCCTACTGAGCACAGTGGCACTTTTAACGCCTTTTCCGTCAAAAATAGTATATAATCAAACCATGAAAAAACCTAAAACTTCTTGGGGTAATGTCGCTGGCTGGTATGACAATCTTCTGGAGAAATCTCCAGACTCATACCAAGAAAAAGTGATCCTACCAAATCTTTTACGTATAGTAGATCCAAAACCAGGACAAAAAATACTAGACATTGCTTGTGGTCAGGGATATTTCAGTCGCATCCTAGCGAAAAATGGCGCACAGGTGACTGGTTGTGATATTTCCTCTGAACTCATTGAGCTAGCAAAGAAAAATTCTCCAAAAGAGATAACATATTTTGTGGCGCCTGCGGAGAAGATTATCGATCCTGATACAGCCAACGCAGAAAAAAGTTTCGATACAGCCATTATAGTACTAGCTATTCAAAATATAGAGGATATGCGAGCAGCTTTTTCCGAGAGTGCACGCCTTTTGAAATCTCCAGATTCGAAATTGGGAACAACCGGAAGACTCATTATCGTCATCAACCATCCAATCTTCAGAATTCCTCAAAACTCAAGTTGGGAATGGGACGCCAAGGCTCACAAACAATATCGCCGCATCGATTCTTATATGACTGACAATAAGATCAAGATAGATATGGCACCAGGTGGAGGCGCAAAAGGAAAAGCGCAGACTATTTCATTTCATAGACCTTTGCAAGGATATTTCAAAGCATTGAACTCTGCTGGATTCGCCGTGACTCGTCTAGAAGAATGGATTTCTCATAAACAAAGTCAAGAAGGACCACGCGCGCAAGAAGAAGATCGCACCAGAAAAGAGATTCCATTGTTTATGTGCATAGAAGCGCGCAAGCTTTAGTTTGTATCTTTTATTGTCATTACTGGCCACAAAGCCAACAGAGAGATAATACCTAGAACTATAAAATTGTAAGGATGAAGTGTATCCGAATGTGTGAGAATCATCACCAATATCGAACCTGCTGGAGCTATAAAATACGATATTGGTCGAGTCATACGGAACAATCCGAGCGCGGCGGAGTCTCTTGGTGAGACCGTCTTGAAGAAATATGTTTCTATCATAATCTCAGCAGCAGCGGCACCGATCCTTGTCATGAAAAGTAGAAGTGCCCACAAAGCTATATTTGGTATGTTCACAAAGCCGAGGATGATGGTAGATATTCCCATAACTACAAATCCGGCGGCCATAATCTCTTTCTCGCCATATTTTTTGTCAGCCAACATACCGAGAGGGTATTGAATAAGAGAAAACGGTATAAGCATAATTACCAAAATGATACCGATTTCTTCCCAGCCGAATCCCATGACTTTATTTAAGTAGATAGGACTGTAGACTGTCATCCATGCATAGAATATCTGCATGATTGTATTTGCCATAAACAGTTTTATCCAGTTGCTGTTGTGACTAATATGTTTGACTAGTTGCCATGGAGATAGATGAGTATAGTTTGGATCTTTGAAGCGTGGAAAATTTCTGTAAATAAGATACAAGAGAGGGAAGAGCATTGCCAGAGCCGCCACATATGTATTGTGATAGTTGCCGTTGCCATTTATTATCATACTGCCTATGAGAGGCGCGATGACCCAAGAGGCATTTAATGTCGCTGTGTACATTCCACGGACAGCTCCGACGTGTAATCCGTCAGTATAAGCTTCGAGGAATATATCTAGACAGAGTCCTATCACTGATATGACCGCCGTTTGCAATACGAACAATGTTGTCAGCATGATCGGCGATGTCTGTGTCACTAGTCCCCAGAAAAGTAATATTTGAATGACCACAGCCCACATAGCTATACGATAGTTTCCTAATTTACGGATGAGCCATGGTGACATAAGGAATGCTAGAACAGTCACAGCCGCACCCATAATGTATATGTAACTGATAGTCCTCTCGTCAGCGAATAGACCCAAGAAACTTGAGTTCGAATACATCGGGATCACCAAGTGTAATGTGTATATGAAGCCGATGACAGCGATCGTATATATCACATGAGTCCTACTGTGAGGATGATGATTTGGATGCACGCTTTGTTTGATGTCTTTGTCCATGATGTTTAGGTATATGGAGATTATTATAGCAATTACATAAACCTAAAACCACTCGAGCTGGGAGGAGTCTTCATAACTTCTTGAACGTCCTGTATTGATTATTAAGGTCTATTACCAAGGAATGGTATTGGTGATTCCAATAACTAGTAAGAAAAAGAAAGATAAATATCGTGTGCCAATAATAATAAACCATACATCATCATTTGCGGTGTTGTCTCAAGCGAAGACGATAAGTACGAAAAGGTTATCAAGAAGATACTTTAAGATTACAAAAGAGGACTTTGATAATGTGGTCCGATTGTACAAGGAGCATATATGAGAAAAACCCCACCATGAGGTGGAGTCTTTCGGGGCCCGAAGGCATTATGTTGCAAGTTTAGCAAAAGCCAGATAGTTGTCAAATCTGCTAGCCAGATGCACCGGCTTGCACGCTCTTAAAACACGTGCTATTCTATCCCCACAATGAAAAAAGATATACATCCGAAAGATTACCGTCTCGTCATATTCGCCGATAACTCCAGCGGTGCTAAATTCCTCATATCTTCAACTATAGCTACAAAAGAGACCATGAAATGGACCGATGGTAAGGATTATCCAGTATTCCATGTGGAAATCTCTAGCGCTTCACATCCTTTCTATACAAACCAAGAGAAGACCATAGACACTGCTGGTCGCGTAGAGAAGTTCAAATCTCGCCAAGCCAAGGCTAAGCCAAAGGCTGGTAAATAGATGGATTTAGAAAAATTCAAAAGTAATCCAAAAACATCATTCCTTGCAGGAATGTATGAGAAACTCGAGCATGATGAAGCCGAGCTCAATGCTACTGTCACGAAAGATCCTTCATACAAGGAATTGGCTTCGGAAGAGCTTGTCTCGCTTGCTGGACAGAAAAAAGACCTCTTAAAACAAATGGAGGATATTTTGGCTGCGGATGTTGAAGTGGAAGAGATGCCGAAGGAGATTGTCCTCGAAGTGCGCGCTGGTGCTGGTGGCGATGAAGCGGCATTGTTCGCATTTGAACTTGTGGAAATGTATCGCCGTTATGCAGAAGCTCGTGGCTGGTCTGTTCGTGTCACTGAAAAGTCTGAAAATGATCTTGGTGGTTACAAAGACGCTTCATTGGAAATAAAAGGCAATGGAGTCTACGAAGATTTGCGCTGGGAGACTGGTGTGCATCGTGTTCAGCGTGTTCCTGAAACAGAAAAAATGGGTCGCGTCCACACTTCGACTATCACGGTCGCGATCATGCCTATTCGCAAAAAGTCTACTTTCGTGGTGAATCCGGCAGACTTGGAAATGGAATTTTCTCGCGCTGGTGGTAAAGGTGGTCAAAATGTTAACAAGGTTGAGTCGGCTGTACGTATCATTCACAAACCAACAGGCCTCGATGTTCGTTCTACTGTTGAGCGTAGTCAGAATGCCAATCGTCAACGCGCCCTTATCTTGCTCACAGCGCGCCTAGAAGCTAGACAAGAAGAGGAAGATGCCAAGAAATTCGCCGCGCACCGCAAAGGTCAGATCGGCACCGGCGATCGCAGCGAGAAGATCCGCACTTACAATTTCCCGCAGGACCGCGTCACCGACCACCGCATCAAGGAGTCGTGGCACAATATCCCTGGCATCCTCGAAGGCCGCATCCAACCAATCATCGACGCATTGCATGAATTTGAGAAGACCGGCGGCGCGTCCGCCGAGGGGAATGAGGGGAATGAGGATGGGGAGTGATAAACTTGCGCTTTTACACGGCTTTTGATAAGCTACCACCTACATTATGACAACGGAAAAAACGACTTCAGCCAGCGCGCACGCCACTTCAAACGCCGCTACAACCTCTATCGAGGCTATGTTTGCAGCAGGAACTCATTTCGGCCTTGGCCGATCACGCCGCAATCCTACTATTGCGCCTTTTATTTTTGGAACAAAGAATACAACAGACCTCTTCGATCTCGAGAAGACAAAGCCGTCACTAGAAGCTGCTAAGGCCTATGTTGCACAGCTGGCTAGCGAAGGTAAGACCATTATCTTCGTCGGTGGTAAGCGCGAAGCTTCTGCTACGATCAAACTTTCTGCACAGTCATTGAATCTTCCTTATGTTGAAGGTCGCTGGATTGGTGGTACATTTACAAACTTCCCACAGATCAGAAAGCGTATCGATCGTTATGAGAAGATTGTTTCCGATCGCGAGAAAGGTGAACTTTTGAAATACACGAAGCGTGAGCGCATGCTTATCGGTAAAGAAGTCGAGAAGTTGGAGAAAATGTTCTTCGGCATAGTTTCATCGAAGAAACTCCCTGATGCCATGTTTGTCATAGATCCAAAGCGTGAGCACAATGCAGTGAAGGAAGCACAAGATATGAAGATTCCAGTCATTGCTCTTGCGAACTCCGACTGTGATATCTCCGACATAGATTTTCCTATCGTTGGTAATGACGGCTCCAGACAGTCCATCCAGTTCTTCGTAGAAGAGATCGCCAAAGCTTATCAAGCAGGCAAGAAGTTGGCAGCAGTTGCAAAGCCAGTTTAAGCCATAAGATTGCGTCCTTTCATTTACTTTATTATTAGCTCCTTTTAAATAATCAATAAAACTATGTCAGTAGTCATCACCACAGAACAAATAAAAGCTCTCCGCGATCAGACTGGAGTGTCTGTTATGCAATGCAAGAAAGCCCTAGAAGAAGCTGGTGGCGATGCTGAGAAGGCTATTGTGATCCTACGCAAGAAGAGTGGCGAGATTTCAGCTAAGAAAGGCGACCGTACATTCAAGGCGGGCATTATACAAGCTTATATACATTCAAATGGCACAGTCGGCACTATGGTCGAACTCAACTGCGAGTCCGATTTCGTAGCAAACAATGAAGAGTTCAAGACTATGGCGCGCGATATTGCCATGCATATCACGGCTACAAATCCCAAGTTCATAACCGCCGCCGAAGTCACAGACGCCGATAAGAAGATTGCGGGTGAAGTCTTCGCAAAGGAAGTTGAAGGCAAGCCAGAAGCGATGAAAGAAAAGATCCTCCAAGGTAAGCTTGATACTTATTTTGCTGAAATGGTTTTGGTAAACCAGCCTTTCATCAAAAATCCTGATATGACTATCCAGAACCTTATAGATGGTGCTGTGCAGAAGTTCGGTGAGAAGATGGCCGTTGGCCGCTTCCAGCGCTTCAAGGTTCTAGAGCGTTAAATGTATACAACTATTACAATCTTCTACGTTTCCTTGGTCGGCATCATCGTGCTGATCTTACTCAAGCGTCGTGAAGTTTTGACTGGAGAGCGCAGTATTGTATCAAGACTTGGTGAAGGAAGTGATCATGTCTTCGCTGCATTTTTCCGTGGTATTCGCCGCGGTATTTCTTATATAAACAAACACACTTTCATCGCTCTTGCTCAATGGCTAGCTTTTCATGTTTTGGTTCATGTACGTAAAGTGTATGTTGAGATCAAGCATATTTGGCTGCAGAATATCCACACTAGAAAAGTACTTGATATGGTCCGTGGAAAAGGTGAGATTAGAAAGCATGGGGTGTCATTTTATTTGCGAAGGATTTCTGGAGAAGAAGAGAAGAAGAAGTAAGTAAGGCGCAAGGTGAAAAGCGCAAAGCGCGGGAGCTGGCTTTTTCATTAATTTTACGCTATATTCTTGTGGTGCCGGAGTAGCTCAATGGTAGAGCAACGCTTTTGTAAAGCGAAGGCTGGAGGTTCAATTCCTCTCTCCGGCTCAGATTTCAGCAAGGATCGGTTAGGATTATTAGTTAATAACGATCAACAATGAGACACCTCTGCGTGTCTTGCGGTAAACCGTCTACCACAAGACATCAAATAAAATTCTGTTCAAATAAATGCCAAGCCGGTTTTCGTTACAGGCAGTTTTTGTCTAATTGGAAAAACCGAAAGACATCTGGAAACATTGGAATAAAGTGCAGAAACATCTCTACTTACCTGCGTAGATATTTACTTGAAAAATATAATGCAAGGTGTTCTGTTTGTGGCTGGAATAAGAAAAATCCTGTCACAGGCAATGTTCCATTGGAAGTCGATCATATAGACGGCAACGCCGAGAATAATTCAGAAAACAACTTAAGACTAATTTGTCCGAACTGTCATTCGTTGACGCCACACTTCAGGAATCTTAACAGAGGCAATGGTAGAAAATGGCGACTGAGAGGACCCATAATTACTTCTGCACTTGATAAACAACTTCACAAGCTGAAGGTATTTTGAACAATCCATCACAACGGTGTTTCGTCCAGTTTAGACTATCCTTGACTAGATCGATACCATTTATCGTCATAGCTTTCAATTGTGAATCATAGGCTCTGATAGCATCATTTTTTGTAGCTGCAATATCATCTGAGAGTGGTATGTATATTGGCGTATAAGAGAACTGTTGTGCATCTGCGCGTAACATCTTGATCATATCGAATTTCTTTTGGGCGTTGGCACCAGCCTCTTCGGAATAAGGGAAGTCTTCATATATGAAGAAAGTTATCAGGCCGCGCGGTTTATATTGCGCCATGACATTCAGATAAGCTTCATGCAAAATAGTGTGATCAGAATGTCCGATCTCGCCTGGGAATATTGCTGGTCCATATATCTCTATAGAAGATGTACTGGTGTCATATGTCTTGATGAGTTTTATGATATCGGCAGTGATTTTATTTTCTAGGGAAGTGGTAGCCGTAGTAATACGATATTGAGCATCAAGATAACCCATATTTTTAACTTGTACACCAAGTATGTTAGCCGCATCGTTGTTTTCTTCTAGGCGATGAGTTACAGCTGCGGTGCTATTGTTGAATCCAGACTTCATATCCCATGTCGTGCTGGCCACTACTTTCGGTATACCAGTAAATACAGTGGTTATGATAGGGGAATTCGCTGAATGGACTGATTTTGCCAAGAGACCTCCTAGAGCTGAGACAGCATCATCTAAATGTGGTGACAATACTAAGCGAGTTCTGTTGGATATGATCTTTGGGGCTATAGCGACAACATCATCTACGGATTGGAATCCTGCATAGGATTTTCCATTGATAACTATAGCTGGCATAGGTTTTGATACCTTATTCACATTTGCCAATGTACGAACAGCTTGTACATCCAGAGAATAGTCGAAAGAATAGACTCTTATATTATCCGGATAATGTTGACGCAAATAAGTGAGAACATCTCCTTGTTTGTCACAGTCAGCACAATTTGGCTCATAGAAATAAAGTACTGTCGCTGGCCTGATAGGACATTTTGTAGCAGAACTGATCAGCATATAATCCTTGATCTCCAAGAGATAATAATATTGTCTTAGACTTACGACATCAGCATCTGTTCTATGACCAGTTGATTCCAAAAATGATAGGCGATCTCCAATATCAGAGAGTTGTGTAGCCAGATCAGAGTTGAACAGATCGCTACAGCTAGCATCTTTCAATAAATTGAATTGTGTCTCTGAAGAAAGAATGTTCAATGAAATATTATCTTGCAATGAACGAACATTGTTCACGCGAGCACTATCGATCCACATGCTAACACCTATAGCCGTACCAAAAATTACCAAAGTGATACCTAGTGTTACTAGATATTTTTTCCATTCTCTGAATACTATGTGATGTTTTAATGCCATATTATGTTTTTATCTCCAAAGAGTTTGTTTGCTTGTTATGAGGTTATAGACCGAACGGATGAGCCATAGTGGCGCTACTATCGAATAGAGTGCACCATACCAAAGAAAGTCTGTTATTCTAGGCCACTTTGCTTTCGAGAGCTTCGCACCAACCAGGATGAAAGCTATGATAATAACAAGTGATACTATACCACCAAACATAATTGGTGAGGTGTGCAAGAAGAACCAATTCCACGAATGCCAATTGAATCCATTCCACTCGAACATCCTAGTGCCAAGTGCCTCAAAACGGATGATCAGACCATGAAAATAACGCCACATATCATAAGCCCAACCAGAGATGATGAAGATAATACTAGCAGTGGAAAGAATCATTATCGGTAAGACAAGAGCACCGAGGTGGCCGGTCTTGGTATTGAAGACTAGTTTCTTGTAGTCGCGTAAGTTCTGCAAGAAGCCGGAAGTCCAACGGACGCGCTGTTTATAAAGCTTCATAACACTCCTCGGCGAAGAAGTATGGACGACTGCGTCGTTTGCACAGACAATCTTGAGTCCATTTGATTGGATACGCATCGCCATCTCCATATCTTCGGTATTATGGGCTTTGTGGTAGAGGCCGACCTTGTCGAAAACCGACTTTCTGAATATGGAAAATGGTCCAGGTGTCACATAAAGCGAATTCAATTCTGCCAATATACTGCGCCAAAAAACGCCGAGTGTGTACTCAACCTTTTGCATCTTTTGAATAGGGGTACGTGGCATATGGATATGTAGAGATGGAACCACAGCCATAACTTCTGGATCATTGAATCTTTTTATTATGCGGAGCAATGCATCCGGATTTACATATGAATCGGCGTCCAAACAACCAACGAACTCGCTCTTTGTGCGCGCTATGCCCATGTTGAGGACGGTGTGTTTGCCGCCATTTTCTTTGTGGAGTATTTCGATTTGTGAATGGTCGGCGAATTCCTGAAGAGCTTTAAATGTTCCGTCAGTTGAGCCATCATCAACCGCCATGATGTGAAGTTTTTCTTTTGGATAATCTAGCGCCAAGAGCGACTTTATGGTGGCGGCGAGAGTTTTTTCTTCGTTGTAGCAGGGAACTATGATAGTTACATATGGAAGATCTGGATGGGTTTGAGGTTCATGTTTGACTCGGCCATGGAGTAGACGTCTTCGTCTTACATATGTGACCAGCATAAATACCTCGAAGTAGAGCGACAAGAAAAGTATGCTCAAAGTGGTGATATCTCTCCAAGAAGTCATTTTTCCAAGTATCGCATATTTGAGCTCTTTTGGGTAGTTTTTATGTCGAAATCTCCACTTCCGTCACTGGGAACATGTCTCCCACATATCCTCCCGAGCACTTTTGAAAAGTGACAACTTTTCTGTCACTTTGAGAAATACTCAAAAAGCATATGTGTTGCCGACATATCTCTTTGAATACATGAAATTCTGGCATTTTTTTGCTACACTTACACGCATGGAAAACAAAGTCAGCCAGCAAACAGAGTCAGGCCACTTACACCCTATAACTTCGGTAATTCGTGAGATAACCACAATCTTCAACAAGATCGGCTTTTCTGTGGCACAAGGTCCGGAACTAGAGGATGAATTCCATAACTTTGACGCCTTAAATGTTCCACCAGATCATCCAGCTCGTGATATGCAAGATACTTTTTGGGTTGAGACAGGCGCAAAGCGCAAGGCGCAAGGCGCAGAAAAACTTGTTCTGCGCACACATACTTCTTCGGTGCAGATTCGCTTTATGGAATCGCTCGCGAAAAAACAGCAGCCATTTAAGATAATAATTCCCGGAAAAGTCTATCGCAATGAAGCGACCGACGCGACTCACGAAGCGCAATTTTTCCAAATCGAAGGCCTTTATGTAGCTGAAAAAGTAAACATGGCCGAGCTCAAAGGAACACTAGAAAATTTCTTCAAGGAATTCCTAGGTCCAGAGGCTAAGATTCGTTTTCGTGCCAGCTTCTTCGGTTTCGTCGAACCTGGTGTAGAAGTCGATGTTTGGTACAAAGGCCGCTGGATGGAAATGTTCGGTGCCGGCCTTGTTCACCCGAGTGTTTTTGAAGCGGCTGGTTGGGACTCGAAAAAATGGCAAGGTTTCGCCTTCGGTGGCGGCGTAGATCGTCTCGTATTGCTTCGTTATGGAATAGACGATATCAGGCATCTTTATTCAGGGGATTTGAGGTTGATAAATCAGTTTTAATACAGACGAATTTCTATGAAAATCTCCTACAACTGGCTACAACAATATTTCGATAAACCACTTCCGAAGGCTCACGACCTTGCGGAACTTATCAATTCACACGTCTTCGAAATAGAATCGGTTATAGAAATGAAAAGTGAATGGCGCAAGGCGCAAACTGACACAGTCTTCGATGTGAAGGTCTTACCTGATCGTGCGCATTATGCGTTGTGCCACAAAGGTGTCGCTAGGGAAGTCCGAGCTATTACGGGTATGGAGATGAAAAATATTGCCAATGTTAAGATCACCGTCGGTGAGGCGATCAAACCAGTTGAAGTGAAAGTTACAGAATCCAAACTTTGTCGCCGTTATATAGCTCGCAGGATCTCTGGTGTGAATGTCACTGATTCCCCAGCTTGGCTTCGTGAGAAACTTGAAGCTATCGATGCGCGTTCTATCAACACCATCGTCGATGCGACGAACTATATAATGTTCGATATTGGCCAGCCACTGCACGCTTTCGATGCTGCAAAAGTGAAAGGGGTGATTACGGTTCGCTTGGCGAAAAAGGGAGAAAAGATTGAACTCTTGGATGCGCGTGTGCTCGAGTTGAACGAGACAGACTTGGTAATTGCCGATGATGAAGGTCCTCTAGCTATTGCTGGAGTGAAAGGTGGTCGTCGTGCAGAAATCTCTGCGACCACGAAGGATATCATCTTGGAATCAGCCAATTTCAATCCAGTTTCCGTACGCAGAACTTCCACCCGACTCAATATACGAAATGATTCATCGAAGAGATTCGAAAATGAAATCATTCCTGAATTGGCGGAAGAAGCGATGAGCAGAGTGACGGCGCTTATCATTAAACTTTCGCAAGAGGCAAATATTGGTACGATTAAAGTCAGCGCCACAACAGATATATTTTCGACTCCAACAAAGCCTTGGACAGTTTCGGTCACTTCGGATTTTATCTCGGAAAAATTGGGTGCAAATATAACCAACGCTGATTTCCAGGATATCCTTAAACGCTATGATTGTGTGGTGAAAGGTGTGTCAGATATCACTCCACCATTGGATCGTCTTGATCTCAAAATCCCTGAAGACTTTGTGGACGAAGTGGCTAGAGTAAATGGTTATGAAGCATTGGAAGCTATTTTACCAGCTGAATTGCCAGCCAAAGCTGCATCTCAGATTCATGATGATGTTACTTTCTATTGGTCTGAAAAAGTGAAGAATACCTTGGTCGGACTAGGCTTTTCTGAGGCACTGCTTTATTCGTTAGTACAAAAAGGTTTTTATGAGATTACATATCCATTGGCGAGTGATAAGAGTTCTCTACGTGAATCGATTGTGCCGAAGATGAATGACACGCTTACTACAAATGCCCTCAATGCCGATTTATTGGGCCTCGATATTATAAAAATGTTCGAGATAGGTAAGGTCTTTCCGAAAGAAGGTGAGAAGACTGTTTTGTGTATTGGTGTAAAAAATGTAAAAAAGTCCAAGAAGAAAGAACCGGAGATTCTGAAAGAAGTTTTGGCCGAGTTGAAAAAGACGCTTGGCGTCGAACTCACACCGGAGAAGATAACCGACAATGTTACAGAGATAGATCTCGGTTCTTTGTTCAGCAAAATGAAAGCTGGTCTTATCGACGATCTTCATTTCCAAGCTTTGCCACGTGATCAGAAGTATCATCCATTTTCTCCATATCCTTTTATCACACGCGACATCGCCGTGTTTGTGCCAGAAAATGTTCTAGGTGACGGTGTTTGGAATTCCGTGAAGCAGGGAATACAAGAAGCCGGCGCTGAAGGATTACTTGTGCGCGGTGCTCTGTTCGATGTCTTCAAGAAAGAAGGAAAAGTCTCATATGCATATCGCTTAGTATTCCAATCCTACGAAAAAACTTTGACTGATACTGAGGTAAATACGATTATGGAAAAAGTCTATCAAGAAATCCGCGAAAAAGATTGGGAAGTGAGGTAAAACAGAAATCCGCCGTGGCCACAAGGCACAACGGCGGAACGACATTCTGGTTGATTGTTGAGTTAAATCATTCTCCGTCCAGGTTATTCACATCTTGAAGAAGAATATCTTATATATCAAGAACATTGGGATCAACCATATTGCTGAGGCGAATCCCATTATATACATCTTGTTGGCAATCTCAGGCCCTAGTCCTAGGATTCGTATCTGAAAGATCGTGAATCCGACTAATGGCGTGATGTTCAGGATATACAACAGTAGCGGTTGGGACTGCTTCACTGCAAACCACATATGTCTAATCGGCCCAATCCAACCACTTCCTCCAGCCGATGTGAATGCGAGCGGTATTGAACAGAACCATCCTTGCCAGCCAGTGAGCATCTTGGTTATTTGCTCTTGGAACACTGGAGTAATTGCTGTACTGAAACCGATAAGCGGCATTAACAGTACAATCGTAAACCAAAACGATGATGCAATCCTCATTGTCTCATTGAGACCCCTCCCAAGGGCTGTCCCACTGTAAGGTATAGATTTTCCGTTGATCAATACCGAGACTGGCACGTCGTTATACTTATAGGCCAAGCATATGACCAATACGAGCATTGCCGCCATCGGCACCACATTCCATAGGAATTGACTGCTACTTATCCTGATTGGATATTGTCTGAACAATCCAACCGCTATACAAGCTAGTCCGATTAGGACCAGTACAATGTTTGTCGGTTTCATTCTCTTCTCCTCATTATCCCTGTTTGAAAGGGAAGTTAGTTTCAATCGTTGGAAATTCTTTTGATGTATACAAACTCAAAGAACCTTTGCTAATAATCTAGCATAGTTGTACTATTTTGTCAAATAAAACGATAAAATATTAATATTGCCGAAAAAACGACAACAGAAAAAGCGGCGGGTTTCCAGCCAGCCGCTTTCGCAAAAACAATAACTTTTTATTGTGTTAGAATTTTCGGCGCCAACCATCGACCCACACATCCCGCGAAGGCAATGATTATGTCAATTATCAGCGAGTACGGATTTATTTTTCGCAATACCTCCGCAACATCAAGCGCCATTTCTTTGATGTATTTTTTCCGCTGGTCGTGGGATCTGAGCCGGTATTCTGTGGCCACATACATGCCGTGTGCTATAGCTATACCGACCACAATCAAGGCGATAATGCCAGCTACGATGTACAGTAGGACTGACACTACAGGGAGTGTATCCCATAGCCAGAGACCGATGCCAAAGCTTAAGAGACTAATTGTCAGCCAGGTCCCAAAGAATGCCAGACTTTCCACAAGGAAGAGCGTCCACCACGGCCAAGCATACTTTGGTACCGGCCCTCGGTCTTCAGCTCTGACTTCCAACACTGTTGGCCAGTCGTCATTTCCATCTGGGTTATGACCACCAGCGAACTGCATAGATTGCATAGACTGCTTATTTTCCATCTGTCTTCCAGCCTTTCTCCACGTTTTGGGTTAGATTTTTTGTGCTTTTACTAGCTAGAATAATGGCATACTACATAGTATCTTGTCAATCATTTCCACTTATTCACAGCGTGCATTTGACCCAATTATTTGCTATAATAAGTGCATAAAAAGCCTTACAGCTTCTTTATTTTTGAATAAAATGGCCAAAGAAAAAAAGGATAATTACGATGCTTCCTCGATCACAGTTCTCGAGGGCCTAGATCCTGTCCGTAAGCGTCCGGGAATGTATATTGGTACGACTGGACCAGACGGTTTGCATCATCTTATCACTGAAATCTTCGACAACTCTCGCGACGAAGCGATGGGTGGTTTCGCGAACGATATCGAGATCGCACTACTTCCTGGTAATCGTGTTCGCGTGGTAGACAACGGTCGCGGTATTCCTGTTGATATTCATAAACAGACAAAAGTTTCGGCTCTTGAAACAATCATGACGGTTCTGCACGCCGGAGGTAAGTTTGGTGGCGAAACGACCGGTTACAAAGTTTCTGGAGGTCTACACGGTGTCGGTGCATCTGTTGTAAATGCACTTTCTATTTACATGAAAGTTGTGGTTCACAAAGATGGCGGTATGTACATGCAAGAATATTCGAAAGGCAAGCGCAAAGCCGCTGTCAAGAAGATTGGTTCTACAAAACAACACGGTACCATCGTTACTTTCGAACCAGATGCGGAAATTTTCAAGGAAGGTATAAATTTCGAATGGCATCGCGTGGTTGGACATATGCGTCAGCAAGCATATCTAGTACGCGGTTTACGTATCAGTATTATAGATGCACGCGCACAAGTGCCAACATTTGGTCAAGATGATGAAATATTCTTCATGCGCGAAACTGGAGTCGAAGCGCCTTCCCATACATTTTTCTTCGAAGGTGGACTTGTCTCACTCATAAAATTCACCAACCAACTCTTGAAACCATCTCACAAGAGTATATTCTATGTTGAGAAAAATGCTCCAGGAGTTGAGTCTGTAGAAGTAGCTCTCCAGTATGCTGACGATGTCGCTTCTCGCATTCTTGCTTTTGCTAACAATATTCACACACCAGAAGGCGGTACTCATGTCACCGGTTTCAAGACGGCTCTGACTCGCACATTGAACACATATGCGAAAAATAATAACCTTGCTAAGGCCAGCGAAGAGAGCTTCACCGGTGATGATGCTCTGGAAGGTTTGACTGCGGTTATCTCCGTGAAGTTGCGTGAGATCCAGTTTGAAGGTCAGACGAAAGCCAAGCTTGGAAGCATGGAAGCGCAGAGCGCTGTAGCTACTGTATTTGGTGATGCATTTTCTATGTTCTTGGAGGAGAATCCAGAGGAAGCCAGGGCTATTATAGGTAAGGTTATCCTTGCTATGAAGGCCCGCAAAGCCGCAAAAGCGGCCAAGGACAGCGTTTTGCGCAAGGGTGCTCTAGAAGGCATGACATTGCCCGGAAAGCTCGCTGACTGCCAATCTAACGACCCGGCTGATTCCGAACTATTCATAGTGGAGGGAGATTCTGCTGGAGGTACTGCCAAGCAAGGTCGTGACCGTCGTACACAAGCTATCCTTCCTTTGCGTGGAAAGATTTTGAATATCGAACGCGCTCGTCTCGACCGCATGCTCGGATCTGAACAGATCAAGAACTTGGTGCTCGCACTAGGCACGGCTATTGGTGATACATTTGAGATCGGCAAGCTCCGTTATCATAAGATCATCCTCGCAACAGATGCCGACGTCGATGGAGCTCACATCCGTACATTGATTTTAACTTTGCTTTATCGCCATTTCAGACCTTTGGTAGATGCTGGCCATGTCTATATCGCACAACCACCTCTTTATAAGGTTAAACGTGGCAAAGAGATTTTGTATTTCTATGATGAGGCCGCGAAAGTAAAAGCTCTCGGAAAAGATTTCAATGATACGGCCATGGCTGACGCCGAAGCACAAGAAGCGGAACTTCTCGAAGCAGCGGGTGCAGATATAGAGGAGGAAAAAGCTGAGGTCGAAGAGGTTGGTGGTACCAAGAAGGCACCAAAAGTCTCCATCCAGCGTTACAAAGGTCTTGGAGAAATGAACTCAGACGAACTCTGGGAAACCACTATGGATCCAGAGAAGCGCATATTGAAACAAGTCTCTATCGACGACGCCTCCGAAGCCGACAAGGTCTTCGATATGTTGATGGGTGATGATGTGCCAGCAAGAAAATCTTTCATCCAGTCGAACGCCAAGTTGGCGACACTCGACATCTAGGCGGATTTTTATATTCACTTATTACCTACTTATATTTCTTCGCGACCAAGACCACTAAGAATATAGCAATAACTAACAGTGTGCCTAATATATAGAAGTTGATCATATTGTTATTTATATTACTCATCCAATTATATTAATTATTTGATAAATAGACACTTCCTGTCCAACATAATACGCACAGAATAACTCCGATTATGATTGTAGTCAAACTCGTACCCCGTCCTACAATTGGCTCTACAAGTATTGATGCTAGAAAAACTTGACCAGCATTATTCAAAATGTCGCATATAGAAGCCAATCTACTATGACTAAGTGTATACATGATTTATGACTGATTATTTATAATTCAGTCATAATAAACCACCGAGATAAAATTCTGATGAAAAAGTTCTCAAATTTCGATAAAGAAAAGTTCAAGAACTCCTCAAATTACATCTATTATATCGTCTTCACCTTCAACCTTGATTGTTTCTTCTTGTCTAGTTTTGGCAATTTCAATATGAGTAGGCCGTGCTTTTCAACAGCTTCTGCGCTGTCTACATCGATCTCTTCTGGTAGGGAAATCGTGCGAGAGAAAGAACCCCAGTATAGTTCACGTGCGAAGTAGTCTGCCTCATTTATGACGCGTTCTTCCTCACGCTTGCCGCGGATAGTGATCATATCGCGAGTTATAGAGACATCGAGATCTTCTGGTCTTACTCCAGCAATCATACTCTTCACCACAATCATCTCTGGGGTTTGATAGACATCGACTGTGAGCTCACCGTCTTTATCTGAATCTTCATCGATCCACGAAGTTATATCAGCATTGTCGCCACGTGGTGCAATTTTCTTATGATGTTTTTCTTCCGAAGCTGCCTTGTCGTCAGCATTCATACGTACAGTTCCAGTCAGACGCTCGAAGAATGATTTTTTCTCTTTTGACATAGTGTAATTATATACTTTATGGAATTTTATGGCCAATCTCTATAACATGTAGCGAGACCATTTGTGTATCTCTGCTCTCTCATACCATATCCATAAGTCCAATATGTACTTCTAGATGCACATGAAGTCAATCCACAACCATTACCATCACAACCCCATTGTGAGTCCACATAGTTTGTACCACAGTTTCCATTTCCTTCACCATATCCAAGATCGCTCCCAAGCCCTGTTGGGCTATTCTTCATAAAACATTTACAGTAAGAAGAGGCTGCTGATATATAAGAAACCGTACTTCCGCCAGGTATAAGTGTTTCGTTAGGTGCACAGATAGGACTTGTTGGTGTTTGCCAGGTAGCGTTACCTGTTGCATCAGAAGTAAGGACCTTGCCTGTACCAGGTGTGCCAGCACCACTGAATCTGACTGTACCATTGACATCTAATTTTGCTGAAGGGGTAGCGTTTCCGATACCGACATTACCCAAAGTTGAGACAAACAAATCATAAGTATTTCCCGCCCTAGCTTTGATTGTTATTCCTTTGCCACCAGCTTCTGAAGTGAGAACAGCTGTAGGTGTGGGACCAGAACCTCCTCCGCGTATAGAGACATCTCCATTTACATCCAATGCAGACCAGTTTATCGGATTTATTCCTATACCCAAACTACCCATCTTCCATTGTGGTGACGATCCTACATTTATCGGAGCAGCAACATTATTGCTTGGCGGTGTAGCTGTAGGGGCTATCCAACTGGATGATTGAGCTAAAACAGAGAGAGCTGAAGCTCCGAGTAGAGCGCCTATGACTACCGCTGTGAATGTTAGAGATTTTTTCATATGTTTTTTAAAGCTTATAATTTATGACGAGTTACTATCGATAATTATACTATACCTCTCTTGGCCTGACTAGCTTGATCTCTTCGAACAAGACTATCATTATGACGACCGCTCCCCAGATCCAAGTAAAAGCCCTCAGTGTGTCCATGGAACTGCCTCCTATCACAAATATATTGAATAATGAGTGCAATGCTATCCCCGCAGCTAGACCAAAACCCAAGCCTATAACCTTCAGGAATTTATTTTTATAGAAAAGATATCCATAAGCAAATCCAATACAAGCTGTACTGACCGTATGTACCAAAGTGGCGCCGATAGCTCGCAGATTTCCGGTTATAAGTGCCGCGACGACATTTCCATTTGCAAAAGGACCCATAACAAAGAGAATGTTTTCCATAGCAGCAAATCCGAGAGCAATGGTTATGCAGTACATCATTGCGTCTATCGGTTCATTATTGGTTTTTATATTAAGTGCGATAATTATAAAGACTAGGAATTTCAATACCTCTTCGACTGCGGCAAAAAGTATGTATTTGGTATGTAAATCATATCCCATTGAGAGGATTAGCTTTTCTACAGAAAAAGAAAATAAGACTGCTATAGCACCGCCTAAAAATAGGGAGGCAATCAGTGATTTTGGTTCTGGATTTGAATCCTCTCTCAACCAAAAAGCTAGCCATATAAGCGGAGGAATAAGACCGGTCAATATGGCATATAGAAAATTTGGATTCATATTTCTCTTGGTGAGCGTACAAGAGAATTATAGCAGATTTTATTTAGTAGAGCTTCTTTGTACCGTCGGCTTTAGGTGTATTGGTTAGGTTGTTGGCCTCGATTTTAGTATTTTCTGTTTTATCTATCGCCGCGACAAGGGCAATCATCAGGGCATTGTCTCCAGATATATGATGATCTGGTAGAAAAATCGGTATATCGTATTCTTTTGCAGTAGTACTGAATCTTTCGCGTAGTAGTCGATTTGCGCTGACACCACCACCGATGATGATTGCTTTTGCATCTTGTTCGTCTATAGCGCGGCGTAGCTTACTATCAAGAACATCGGCGACAGAATCTTCGAATTCACGTGCCAAACCGGCTTTGAAATCTTCCGGCGTCATATCTCTCGGAGTTTTTTTTAATGAATACAGTACAGCGGTCTTCAGTCCAGAAAATGAGAAATCGCAATCGCCACTTTTCAGCATTGGTCTAGGAAGTTTTATTGGTGAGATTATGTTTTTTTCGCGAGCTTCATGAGCTAGTTTGGAAATATGTGGACCACCTGGATAAGGTAGTCCTAGTAGACGAGCGACTTTGTCGAATGCTTCACCGACAGCATCATCTTTTGTTTGGCCGATAATGGTGTATTTTGCGCTTTCTATCTTCACCAACTCTGTATGCCCACCACTTATGAGAAGTGCAAGTGCAGGCAAAGGTAATTCCTTCAATTTTTGCCAAGTTCCATAAGGCTTATCAGATTGTAGGAGTGATCCGACGATGTGTCCCTCCATGTGATTCACTGCTTTTACTGGTATATTCCAGAGCTTTGAAAGTATAAGTGCGAAGTTGATACCAACCCAGAGAGCCGGTTCCAATCCTGGACCTTCAGTGACGGCTATACAGTCTATATTCGGAATATTCTTCAAGAAACCAGCTTGGTTGTGAGAATCTGCATTCTTGATCGACTCCAACAAATCGGCATTTTTTTCTGCGAGAAGATTTGTCAGTGCAGTCATTTTCGCGCCAAACTCTTCATCGGATAATGTCTTCGATGCTTTTATGGCTGCTGACCTATCACTTTCCAAAAGTTTTTTTAATAGCGGCACCAGGTTTTTACTATGCTCTCTTTTTGCTAGAGCAGGGAAGACTCCACCGAAAGCGCTATGTAATTCCGCTTGAGAATGTACCAGCGAATCTATGACACGGTATTCTCCTTTCTCTCGTGTTTCAATAAGAGCCAGCGCTGTTTCGTCGCAGGATGTTTCTATGCCGAGGATTATCATGGTTTAGTTTTCTAGCTTAATATCTGTGCGCGATACAGGATTCGAACCTGTGACCCTCCCCACGTCAAGGGGATGCTCTACCAACTGAGCTAACCGCGCGCTTGGGTGAACCTTATATTCTTACCGGCTTAAATATATCAGAAAATAGAAAAAATGCTATCATATCCATATCTACAATTTATGTCAGCAGTAAATGAGAAAACCAATGTGAAAATAGAACCCTCGTGGAAAACCGCCTTGGCCGGCGAATTTATGAAGCCGTACTTCGTTGAATTGACGGAGTTTGTGAAGGAAGAGTACAAACAGACGACGGTTTATCCACCACCTGAGGATATTTTCAGAGCCTTCGATCTTTGTCCATTTGATAATGTGAAGGTCGTAATCCTCGGTCAAGATCCGTATCATGGAGTAAATCAGGCAAATGGACTTTGCTTTGCTGTGCACGAAGGAATGAAGCTGCCACCATCACTACAAAATATCTTCAAAGAGATCAAAGCTGATCTAGGAATAAATCCAATAGCCGTAGCCGACGGCGATCTTTCGCGCTGGGCTAAGCAAGGAGTTTTACTACTAAATGCAACTCTAACAGTGCGCGCTGGTCAACCAGGTTCGCATCAGGGTAATGGCTGGGAAGAATTCACTGACACAGTCGTGCGCGAGTTGTCGGAGAAAAAAGAGCATATAGTTTTTATCTTGTGGGGAAATTATGCGAAAAATAAAGGCGCGGCCATAGATCGCTCCAAACATCTCGTCTTAGAAGCGGCTCACCCGTCGCCATTTTCAGCTTACAACGGATTCTTCGGTTGCAAACATTTCAGCAAGGCGAATAAGTATCTCAAAGAGAATGGACTAGGTGAGATAGATTGGGGGTAGATTTTCTTGGCGGAGAGGGAGGGATTTGAACCCTCGAGGAGCTTGCGCCCCTGCCGCTTTTCGAGAGCGGTGCCTTCGACCACTCAGCCACCTCTCCAGGAAGCTACAGTATTTTTTGGGCTGTTTTACATTATCAAAAAAAGTGATATATTGCTACTGGCCTTTATTGGCTACGCCGTGCGCACGCATGGCCCTATCGTCTAACGGTTAGGACAGCGGGTTTTCAATCCGCTAATCGGGGTTCGATTCCCCGTAGGGCTACTGAAACTTGCCGCTTCCGGCAAATAATCACCTCATAGAAAAACCGCTCAGTTGAGCGGTTTTTCTTTTGTCTAGCATTAGACAATATGCTGTCAAGACGTCAACCCCTTGAGGGGAGTCGAACTTTCAAAATCTACCCCCTTGCTTTTTTCAAGTTCTCTTCGTTCATAGATGCGAAGTACGAGCACAAGATAGCGCTCAATGTTATCTTCTGCTTCCTGGAGCTGCTCCTCGGTGTAGTCTGGATACAAGTCGCGGATTGTTGGTTCATCCATAGTAATTAGATGTTGGCTGATAAAATCGACCAATTGGAATCATACGGGTAAGATCCACGCTAGTTTTTTCGTTTTCAAATCTTTGATATAATCGGCAGCGATGGATATTCAAGATTTCAAAAGAGAATATATTGTCGGTACCGAACTTGGTATTGACGCAACCTTCGGTAAAATTCTGACGGTTATTGATTTTGGTAATGTGAACTATTGGTTCGATGAAGATAGACAAGATGCTGAAAACAAAGCCCTGCAAGAAGATGAAAAGCTACGCATAAAATTGGATGGTCTGTACGATTTCGTATCGCTCTTTTCAGATCATATTCGTTTTTATTATGGTCACGATTCAGAGAAGAAAGAGTCGCTGGCTTTCATTTCTGCGGCTAGGCACGTTTTCGGTAAGAGGGTTTACACCAAGCCAATGCAAAAGGTGCGTCACCATCTTTCTGCTGATGAAATCGAATCGAACAAACGTGCCACATTTACGGATAACGAGGGTGTATACATTCACCTCCCAAAATGCAATTTTGATGTTGAGATAAGCGTCGATCTGATCCGTCTCATGGATCGTTATGACACTGTGGCTTTGTTTTCTGGAGATGCAGATTTCGTCAGCCTCATTCGTTACCTCAAGAAGAATAGTAAGAAGGTTATTTTGTTCAAGGCTGGTTTCATTACAACCGACTTAAAAGAAGTATCAGATAAGATTATCAATGCTCAGAACATCAAGAGGCATATCGCCGAGGTGGTAAAGCAAAAACCTGGCGTTAAGCCAGGTCTTGCGAATCGATAACCCGTATCCACGGGCAGGTAGTTACAATATAGCAGATTGTGGATTGGCGGGCAATAGTTGCTGTAATGGTTCAATAGCTTGCCGCCACCGGCAAATTTAGCCCTCTAGTTTTGCTTAACCACTAAGCTACCATCACCACGATGCTTCAATCCGGCCAGTAGACTCAAATCAGGCAACAAGCCCTGGCTATTTAAGGCTGAAAGCTTGTCGATAATTTGATTCCAAGTTCGAGGTATGTCATGATGTTGGCTACTTGGGAAGTGATGCTGTCGGGCATCTAGAGGAAAGTATGATAAATAGAAAGAAAGCCGCTTATATAGCGGTTGCGTGTGTATTGGTGCTTGTGTGTGTGACAGCGTTCTGGTCCGGTAAGATATTTGGCAGTGATCTGAAGTTCGATACTAGTCGATATTATCCAGTGGATTTTGTTGTGGATGGTGATACATTTAAAGTAAATGTCGGCGCAAGCGACCGTGCGATTGCCGACAAGGAAATTATCACCGTGCGCGTGCTTGGAATAAATACTCCGGAGATTGTTGATCCACGAAAGCCGGTAGAATGTTATGGTCCGGAGGCTTCAATAGAAGCAAAAGAACTTCTAAATGGTCGCAAAGTAAAACTGGTTTTCAATCCAAATAGGGAATTGAAAGATAAATATGGCCGCTACTTGGCTTATGTCTATCGCGATGACGGTTTGTTTTACAATGAGGTTATGCTAAAAGGTGGCTATGCCAAAGAATATACTTACGGCACGGCATATTCCATGCAGAAAGAATTTCGCGGCATAGAGGCAGTCGCGCAAAAAGCAAAAGTGGGCTTATGGAGTGCATGTTCTAAAACGAACACCAAACGCTCGAACTAAGTACGTAAGTAGAGATAAATATCCTCAATAGCTTTGACGGCGTCGCCGGCGGCGATATTATTCTGATGGTAAAGTCCATCTGTGCAATCTCCAGCAGTCCAGATACCATCTACTGTTGTACGCTGATTTCGTGGATCGGTTATGACATGGTTTGACTCGTTTAATTTTACGGTGGCATTTTTTGCAAAATCTGTGTTCGGAATAGCACCAATCTCGACGAATATTCCAGTCACTGGAATCGTGATGTCTTTTTTGCTTGTCGCGTCTGTGTATGTAAATGAAGTGACGAACTTATCTCCAGCGACTTCCTTTGGTACAGCATTGACGATGACTTTCATCTTCGGATTTTTACTCACAGCTTCGACTGTTCCTGGATCGGCTTTGAAAGTTGTGCCTCTGTAAAGGAGTGTCACACTCTTACAATACGCGAGTAGTTGCGCAGCACTTTCGAAGGCGGCATTACCTCCACCAATAACGGCGACATCTTGGTCGGAGTACATCGGTCCATCGCAAGTGGCACAGTAGGTGAGGCCTTTGTGTTCAAATTCTTTTGCGCCTTTTACGTCGAGTTTGCGTCTGCTACTGCCGCTGGCTATAAGCACGGCATTTGCGTTGTAAGAGTCTTTGTCTGTTCTTATTGAAAATGAACCGCCGGCGCCACTTGGTCGACCAATCTCTATGCAGGATTCACCATCTTTGAAAGTTAGAATCTCTTCGCCACTCACCTGGTCTTTTGCATAAGTCTTGGCATGTATTTCTAGGTTTTTCGATAGTTCGACTCCAGAAATAGCTGGAGTACCAACCCAATTCTCGATCTTCTCCGAAACCGAGCTCTGACCGATCCAATCTTTTGCAATAACCACCGTGCGTAGGCGCTTACGTGCTGCATAAACAGCTGCAGCTGCTCCAGCTGGTCCGCCACCAATGATAGCTAGGTCGTAAGTCATGATGATTGATTTTAGCATAAGATTTCGGATTGGCCAAAATCCTTAAGCTTTTTAAACAATCTTTAAGGTGTGGTCGAGATATGCTTATACTAAAGGGGACACATACCTCCTAAGCACTTTTTAAAAGTGACAACTTTTCCGTCACTTTTAAAAACACATAAAAAGTATGTGTACCCCCCTCATCTATTCATCAGGAAAATCTTAAGACATCATAAACAAAAAGCGCCTCACGGCGCATTTGTTTTCCTATTCAGTTGTTACTTATTTCAACCTCGATCTTCGTAGAAATGCCGGTACTGCACCCCATTCATCATCGTCATCGGTCTTGGTGGCAGGAGTTGGTGTTGCAGGCTTCTTTATATCGACGACTTTTTCGGCAGAGTTGGAACCAGAATTGGAATTATCACGCTTTGCTTCTGGTGCAGAATGGAAGATCTTACCTTTTTCTTTTTCACCACTTCTTCCGATAGAAGTTATTGTTGTCTCACCAAGCGACATGCTTGAAGGTCTAGCAGAGGCAGTATTGCCTTCAGGAAAACCTGTGGCGATAACAGTGATCTTGATTTCATTTTTCTTAAGCTTATCATCACGGACTGTACCGAAGATAATCTTGGCTTCTGGATCGATAGACTCAGTAATAACTTTCGCTGCGTCTTGGATTTCGAACATAGTGAGATCTTCACCACCAGCGATAGAGAAGAGAACACCTTTTGAACCGGTGATAGAAACATCAAGAAGAGGTGAGTTGATAGCAGCCTTAGCAGCTTCGATAGCACGATTCTCTCCGGTAGCCAAACCGATACCCATAAGAGCGGAGCCGGCATTTTCCATAACAGTGCGAATATCGGCGAAGTCTATGTTGATGATACCTGGAGTCGTTATCAAGTCTGAAATACCTTCAACAGCATGACGAAGTATTTCATCACACATTGAGAAAGCGTTTTTGACAGTTGTGCCTTTGTCTATAGCTGAAAGAAGGCGATCGTTCGGAATGACGATGATAGCATCGACTTCTTTACGGAGTTCATCCAATCCAGATTCGGCGATACGGCCACGCTGGCGTCCTTCGAAGAAGAATGGCTTTGTGACTACAGCGACAGTGAGACATCCAAGCTCTTTTGAAATACGAGCGACCAATGGACTAGCACCAGTTCCTGTACCACCACCGAGACCGCAAGTGACGAAGACCATGTCTGCGCCTTTCAATGTGTCTTGTATCTCATCACGAGTCTCTTCCACAGCACGACGACCTAGGTCGGCATTCATACCAGTACCAAGTCCGCGTGTGAGATTTTTTCCGATATGGATACGCTTCTTAGCAAAAGATCTGTGGAGGTCTTGCGAGTCAGTATTTACAGCGATGAAATCAACACCCTTAACTTTGCTAGTTATCATGTGGTTGACAGCGTTATTTCCGGAACCGCCGACTCCAATGACTTTTATACGGGCAAATGCTTCGATATCTGGGGTGATGTTTGGCATGGCGTCTATATTATCACAGGTCGTCCAAGAAACAAGGGCTTTTTATGTGCCCCAAATAATGTTCTAATTTTATGGCACTTATTTCATTAAAACCCAAATAGCCGCGATAGTCACCAGTATTTCAACATAACAAGTATAGAGCTTTGTGTATTCTCTTGTGATGAAATGCCAGTAGTAGGAAAAAGTATGTGGTCCACCATCTATACCTTGATAAGTATGGTTGAGCATATCAAATCTCTTTTCGGAAAATGGCCACAGCCACATCACACCATCTTCTATAGAATCGAATATCAGATGGCACCATGTACTAGTCAGAATTATCAATCCGATATATTTTGTAAGCTCTGATCCAAATACATAACCCAAACCAACCACGATGAGGCTCGAGATTAACCAAAAGATCGGTGTATGTGTGAAATAATTTCTGTGGCTTTCCACTTTCAATTTACCGCGTTTTTCTTCGTAAGAAAGTCTTAGTAGATCAATATCTGGCAAATCTCCAGCCAATGTTCCGACTATGAGCAATGCTTCTATTTGGCCATGACTTAAAGCTGGATGCGTCAAGGATAATAGCGCGAGTGTTGCTAAATATCCTCCAGCTAAATGTCCTGGTAAAACCATATTACGGCAAAAACTTAGCAAACCAGCGACGAGCTGCTCGTACGGAATTTTTCAAGAATTGGACAGAAGTATCTAGCTCAGGACCTTCTTCGGAATGTAATCCCCAGATACATAGACCGTAAGCAACCGCCCATGTGGCGTCTTTGAAGGAAGAATTGCCGTTTGTGATACCGATAGTTCCTATGCGCGCTGGAAGCTTGAGAGCAACTTTACCCATAGTGTCTATAGAGTTTAGTCCAGAACCACCACCAGTGATGACAATACCTGCAGGCAACAGACCATTGCGACCAATCTTTTTTAAGTGTACTTCTATAAGTTCGAAAATATCCGAAAGTCTGGCGGAGATTATCTCTTCAAGTTTTTTGCGAGGATATGAACTACCAGTTATAGCACCGACTTTAATCTGCTCAGCTTCTTCTAGTGGCACTTTCAGTCCAAGAGCAATATCGTTTGTAATGTCGGTAGAGCCGATAGGAAATACTTCGAGCGAAGTCGGTATATTGTTTTCGAAGACGGCGATAGAGACTGTCTCTGATCCTATGTTAGCCAGAACACATCCGGCGACTTTTTGCGATTTGGTTAGAGTGACGAAGCCGGCAGCGACTGGTGCGGCCATTATGTCTTCTACTTTTATTCCGGCCTCGTTGACTGCTTGGATAAGGTCGGCCACGTGATGATCGAGACATGTTATGAATAATGTCTTGCGCTCTAGTTTATTGCCAGTGAGTCCGATAGGAGTACCAAGTGTTGGTACGCCGTCTATTTTATATTGAAGGGGAATATCGTATATAATGCGTCGATTTGCTTTTGCTATATGAGGTATATCATGTTCACCTTGTTCGTCGAGTTTCTTCACATCTAAGTCGGTTATCTCGGCATCGGCACGCGAGGTTATGAGAGTGCTGTTTACCACAGTACTTGCCAATCCAATACCACCGACACCTATAAAAGCTTGTTTTATTTTTACTCCTGCCTTTTCTTCAGCGACTTCTACTGCGTGGCGAATACTGTCTGCGACATCGCGAACATTTGTGACATAGCCGTGTCGTAGACCACGAGATTCAGCAACACCGATACCGAGTATTTTCGGGAGTCCTTTTTCCGTCTTTTCTTTTCCGTCAGCGATAACGACCTTGATGCAGTATGTGCCGACATCTATTCCTGTGACTATTGTTCGTGCCATATTACTCTCAATAATAACATAGCCAGCGCTCTCGTGCATCAAACCCCCAGTTTTTTACGTAAACTCGATTCCATGCGCTCCATCTTCGTGCCATGATCATAACCTTTCAAATGCACGCAGCCATGGAGGAATAGGAATTCAAGGAAATTCTCTGGTGTACGAGCAAACTTTTTCGCTTCTTTCTTTGCTTCGCTTCGCGAAATATAAATCTCACCTTCATTTTTTGAAAGAGGGAAGCTTAAGATATCCGTAGCCTTGTTCTTATCTCTGTAAATGAGGTTGAGCTTGCGCATCTTCTCTGGCGTCGTAAACGAAAAAGACAGCGCATAGCTCTTGCCAAGCGCCGCTTCTTTTATTTTCTTGAATTTTTTTAGCATTTTGCGATTGCTTGCGCTTTTTCTCTTGCGCCTTGCACTTCTTTTATCTGCGTCTCTTTGTTTCTATAGGAGCTTTGCCGAGCTTGATGAGTTCTGCTGTTGCTGCTCTACGAGCCAATGTCTTCAATGTCTTCATCTTGATCTTGTAGTGTGACTGTACGCGGCTGTTATAACGGAGGCTACGCTTGCGAGGAATAACGCCAGAGCTTTGTACTTTGCGGCTGAAACGGCGCAGCATGCTGATGCCGTTCTCGTTAGGATTTCTGCTGATTTCTACGTTTATCATTGTGGAGAGTATATTAGCACGGGTTTTATAGGCATGCAAGTGGGGTTTTCTATTCTTAGTCATTTAATGATACGGATAATGACCCGGACTGGTGGAACACATGCTTTTTGAGTGTTTTTCAAAGTGACAGAAAAGTTGTCACTTTTTAAAAGTGCCTCGGAGGGATGTGTGGGGGACATGTCCTAGTGAGCACAGTGGTACTTTTAACGCCTTTTCCGTTAAAACCCCCTATGTGCAGAATAATTTTTTGTCTTAATTACTTCCAATACTGCGCCTCTATCTTCTTCATGTGCTTCGTCAGCTGATCCAGAGGAATGATTTCCTGAGCATGAGTCTCTGTGCGGCGGATGATTATAGTTTTCTCGACAGCCTCCTTCTTTCCCATAACGATGACATATGGAGTGTGATGTCTCTCAACAGATGATACTTGTGCACCGAGGCGATCTTTAGCAAGCGACAAGAATAACGGAATCTTCGCCAGGCGTAGTATTTCTATGATTGCTAGCGACATGAGTTTCGATTCGGGACTCAATTGCATGAAGGAACTCAACGGCTTCTTTGATTTTGCGAGAGGTTTACGCAAAGCGGCGACATTGTTTTTTATGAGAAGGGAAATACCTACACCTTGAATATCACGCTTCATTCCTGCGCGCTTAGCTAGACTGTTATATCGAACTCCGATAGCAAGGATCTTCTGTTCGGCATTTACGATAGTGAATATAGTTTCTGTACAATATTTACGATTGCCAATGAGTCCGTTATTTATAGTATAAGGAATATTCAATGCCTCCAAGTATTCCAATACCTCTTCCAAGTGTCTGCGGCTCTGTTCGGAAAGGAAGTCTATAGACTTTGGTGCAGCTGCGTTCAGTGCTTTGCAATCTGCACGATGGGATGAGAGTAGTTCAAAAGGATCACGCTTCAACACTTGGCGACATTCTGGAGTCATCTCATTTATATTTTTGCGATAATAAGCCGTCAACTCACGACTGAATCTGGTTATGGAATCGCGATCTCCGATCGAATTTATCTCGACTACAGTGTCAGTATATTTTTCTTCAGACAGCATAGCGCGAGCTGTTTGAATAAGTGTAGCCTCGGCGATACTTCCGGATGCACCCAAGATTTCCAAGTCAGCGTATCTCTGACCACTCTTTTTGAGCGGGCTTCTGCAAGTATCTTTGAAGTAGAGCATCACTGGCTGCGCGTGGTTGTGCATGTTCTGCTCATGATAAGTTCGTATGAAAGCGATTTTCTCTTCAGCGTGTAGAGGAAAGCGCGCATGATTTTCTGTTTCATCATCGACGAAGTCTCCATCGAGGATATCTTTCGCGGCTTTTATGTCGGCGTCATTTACTGTCGGGCTCTTCATTGGCATGAATCCATAGTAAAGAGCGATCTCACCGATCTTGTCTAAGTGATCATGAAATATGAATTTCGACTTAGAGCTTGATTTGGATTTTTTGCGAGGTTTGTTTTTCATGTTTTTGTTTTGCTCTATTTATTATCTATTAATAAGTCGTCGATGATGCTGATCTGTATTCTCCAGGAAATATCGCTACTGATGTTGGTGGTAAGAGACGAATGAGTGGTCTGCCGGTTATAAAATGTGATTCGAGCGGACCCCAGACTCTGGAGTCGGAGCTTTGTGAGCGATTGTCTCCCATGACGAAATATTGTGTATTGGTCAAAGTTATATTTGAATTGTCGTGTGCAGCATGATCAGCTTCGATATAAGGTTCGGCGAGAGTAGTGCTCTGCGTGCTTGAAGCGCCAGTAACACTAGTTTTTTCCGTGACTGTGACTATTCCGTCTTTAATGTTCATCGTTTCGCCTGGAAGTCCAATGATACGCTTTATATAGTAGACGCTCGGATCACCGGGATATTGGAAGACGACAACATCTCCACGTTGTGGTTTCTCAAAACGATATGAGAGACGATCGACTATAAGGAATTGACCAGTTGAGAAGGTTGGATCCATGGAGGCACCATTTACTATAAATGGTTCAGCGATGAAGTATCTTATTGGTAGAGATATAAGTACGGCGATGACGATGACTTTCACCCATTCCCATATAGTTTTCCAGAAAGTAGATGAAGGCGTGGCAATACTTGGCACAAGATTTTCTTTATCATTGTGCGGGGTTGAATCCATGTTGCGGCCATTTTAGCATTTTAATGAGTTTGACACAATAGAAAAAGATGTGCGACAATGAAAATCATGTCATACATCATTGTAGGTTTAGGAAATCCAGGTGAAGAATATATCGGTACGCGCCATAATACCGGTCGTATCGTCTTGGATGCTGTCGCAAAAGAGCAAGGTATCGACGGCGAGTTCAAGTTTAATAAAAAGGTCAATGCTCATGTCGCCGAAACAAAGATCGGAAAAGAAAAAGTGACTTTGGTAGAGCCGGATACATTTATGAATCTTTCGGGGAAGTCCGTTGCACAGTTGGTGAAGAGCGTGAAGGCGGCAGAGAGGCTCGTCGTCATTTACGATGATTTTGCTTTACCGCTTGGTCGTATAAAAATCTCTTTCAATAGAAGTTCTGGCGGACACAATGGAGTGGAGTCGATCATCAAAGCTCTGAAGACTGAAGCCTTCGTCCGCATCCGTGTCGGCACCGCGCCCGAGAAAGCCAATGGCGACGCCAAAGTTCCGCACGGCGACGAAAAAGTCCTCAAGTTTATTTTGAGTAAGTTCAAAGAAGACGAGTTGAAGGTTTTGAAAAAGGTTGGCAAACGCGCCGCCGAAGCTGTTGAAGTCTTGGTACGCGAAAGCCGCGAGAAGGCCATGAGTGTTTATAACGCGGGGTGATTGCGCTTATTCGTTTTTATTCGCAGTGCGCTACTATTTCTTCTCACCAGTGAAACTCAAAGCCATCTTCTGATCCTTTGGATCAAATAATACTATCTTGAAACCATAAGTTTTGCCGAGCTCCAAAGTCTTTCGGAGTTTCTCTTCGGAACCAAATTCGGAGACATGGACTAGACCGGCAACACCTTCCTCTATAGAGGCGAGAGCGCCGTGGCGATTGAACTTGATAACAACACCGGTGACGGCCATATCCTTCTTGTATTTCTTGGCAGCTTCAGTCCAAGGATTTGCCTTGAGCTGTTTGAGTGACAAAGAAATTTTGCCATCTTTGACTTCGATAATCTTGGCGCGGATCTTCTGACCAACCTTAACGAATTGGCGAGGATCTTCCACTAGACCCCAATCAATCTCGGAAATATGGATAAGTCCTTCGAGATTTTCTTCAAGCTTGACGAAGACTCCGAAATCAACAACGCCAGTAACGGTGCCATCGACTTCATCTCCAACTTCATACTTGCTGACAATCTTTTCCTTTTCTTTTTGTTCGGAACCCTTTTCTGAGAAGATAAGTTTACCTTCTTTTGGATCAGCTGTGATGATAGAAACACCAATATGCGTTCCAACAAGTTTCTTTAGTTCATCGAGGATCTTGTCTTTGTCGCCATCAGCGATACGAGGATAATGCTCCGCCTTCAGTTGTGAAGCTGGAAGGAATCCCATAATACCTTGCCATTCTATGAGAAGACCGCCCTTGTTTGCCTCCTTGATAGGAAGTTCAAGAACTTTCTTTTCGCGAATAGCTGTTTCTGCTTCGCTCCAGATAAGAGCTGTGCGAGCTTCCTTGAGTGATAGTTCATAGTAACCGTCTTTGTGCGCTGTGTCGACAATTTTAGCAGCGATGACGTCGCCAACATTTATCTTCTTGATAACGTCGCGTGCTGTCATGAATTCACGACCGTAAATAATACCTGTACCAAATGGTGCCAAGTCTATATATACAGCGGACTTCTCAACTGCGATGACTGGACCTTCAACGAGGTCGCCGATTATTGGAGGATTCTTTGCTGTAGATGTTAAAGTTCCCATGACTGTCGTTTTTTCTTCCACGACAACAGCCACCTTTTTCTTAGGTGCATTTGATTTTGTTACGGTTGCAGACTTGCGAGACTTTTTCTTCGGTTCGCCGGTTTCGGTCGCTACGGATTTTGTGGTGACCTTGGTATCTGCGACTGTTTTGTCTATCTTCTCGTCTGACTTACTATCCTCGGACTTTTTTGCGTGGCTCAATGTAGCCTTTAATTTATTGAACATTTGTGTGACGCGCTCCGCTTTTTAGATTAATAATAATATTGCGGGATAACGCGAAATTGTTAATGACTTGCTTCTAACTCGACTCTAACTTGCTTATCACTGACTGCGACAAATCTAGCATGAATAAGGGTTATTTGTCCAATTTGGATGTTGAATGATCGCGCTCGTTTCTGGCACCCCTATGACACATGCTTTTTGCATGTTTTTCAAAGTGACAGAAAAGTTGTCACTTTTCAAAAGTGCCTCGGAGGGATGTGTGGGAGACATGTCCTAGTGACAGGGGTGGAGATTTCGACATGAAATACGTCCATTTGGCTTAAAATCGTGCACATTGAAAATATTCAGAACTTCCGGAATGGTTTCAATTTTTCATCTTACCAGTGAGATATTACGGGTTCGATTCCCGTCGGCTCCATATAATCAAATTAGTTGTACAAAACCCTTGACTTTTTAAATGGTTGGCCTAGAATTATTCACGTCGAGACATTCTCTCGGCTGGTGGAGTCGACAGGAAATGTCCTGTGCCCAGATCCCCTCAAAAGGATCTTCACCGGTAACACAAATCTCGCTTCGGCGGGATTTTGTGTTTTAGCCCAGCAATACTGCCACGCGACCTATTACATGCACACCTTGGCGAGCTGTACATTTTCTGCTAAACTCATCCACATGATTATCACTTACCTAGGTGGCGAATCGGTGAAAGTGCAATTTGGCGACACGATACTCGCTTTCAATCCGATCTCAAAAGACTCCTCACTTAAACCGTCAAAGTTTGGCGCGGACATCGTTCTGTCATCTCTCAATAATCCCGACACAAACGGTGTCGACCAGGTGACATTTGGAGAGAAGAAACCATTTGCTATAACTGGCCCGGGTGAATATGAAGTGCGCGGTGTTTTCATAAAAGGTCTTCCTTCGGAGTCTAACTACGATGGCGGCAACTCGGCCAGCAAGGACAAGTTTATCAATACTATATATACAGTGGCGTTGGAGGGTATGAATATCTGCTTCTTGGGTGCATTGAGCCAGACCGAGCTCCCGAAAGATACCGACGAGGAGATCGATGGTGTGGATATCTTATTCGTACCGATTGGTGGCAATGGTGTCCTCGACGCGGCGAAGGCCTACAAATTGGCGGTCGCTATGGAGCCAAAAATAATAATTCCGATTCATTATGGAGATATTGGCGCAAAAGAGGCACTTAAGGTATTCTTGAAAGAAGCGGGGGAGAATCCAGCACCAGTTGCAAAACTGACTTTGAAGAAAAAAGATATTGAAGGCAAAGATGCTGAGGTTGTCGTTTTGGAAAAAGAATAAATAATCTCGCAGAATATATCCATGGAAAATTTCATTGCAAAACTAAAAGCTAAACCCGAGAACACACGCAAGCAGATTGCTCTTTGGTCATCTATTGGGGTAACGCTTGTCATATTTATATTTTGGCTAGCCTCTGCCACTGGTTTAACTTCATCCGCAACTAGTTCAGTTACCACAGCAGTCACGCAAGTAGTTGATCGTGCCGGTACACCAGCACAATCCATGCTCGCTAGCGTCGGTTCACTTTTTGGCGACATCAAGGACATAGTATTTACTCCGAAAAAGATATCTTATTCTTCTGTTGAAGTGAGAGCGGGGAAGTAGGATACTATCAATCTACAAACTAGTGATGATTAAAGAATTCAATATAGGAATTAAAGGTGTTATAAAAGCCGAAGGTAAATGTCTTGTATTGAAGAGTGTTAGAGATGGTAAATCATATTGGGATATACCAGGTGGTCGAATAGATGACGATGAGAGAATAGAAGATACATTGAAAAGAGAGCTTTCTGAAGAATTGCCAACCATAGGCAAGTATTCTATTGGAAGACTTTTAAATGCGTTCCGTTTAAGTCATGATTTGAAAGATGGTAAAGGTCTGATGTTACTTTTCTATGAGATAAATGCAGATATGTTTAATGTAGAATTAAATTCCGAACACTCTGATTTTAGATGGGTATCCAAAAATGATTTGCATGGATTATTGAATGATTCACCTGTTTCTATCGAGGATGGCTATTATAAAGCATTGAGTATTGCTTTGGATGCGTAGTAATTATCTTCATTTTCCCCACATTTTTCAGGTGACTTTTCGCTCCATATTTGCTATAATGTACTGGTAATAGGCCATGTGCCTTTTTAATTTCGCGCTGACAAAGCGACCTGAAAATGCCCAAGAAATCAGAAACAAATAAAGACAAAGATTCAGGCTCAAACGAGCCTGTTGTTGCAGGTGCTCCTGCACGCGCCGCTGGTGCCGGTGTCATAAACCGCAGCATTACGACCGAGATGCGTGAGTCATTCCTCGACTATGCGATGTCAGTTATCACAGATCGTGCACTTCCAGATGTTCGCGATGGACTCAAACCTGTGCATCGTCGCATACTTTACGCCATGCACGAGAAAGGTCTTACTTATCAAGCAAAATTCCGCAAGTCCGCTGTTCCAGTCTCTGACGCCATGGGAAGTTACCACCCGCACGGCGATGCCGCGATTTACGAGTCGCTGGTGAAGATGGCTCAGCCATTTACGATGCGTAATCCGCTTATTCAGGGTCAAGGTAACTTCGGTACAGTTGATGGTGATCCAGCCGCTGCTATGCGTTATACCGAAGCTCGCATGTCTCGTCTTTCAAGCGAGCTCTTGCGTGATATTGGCAAGAACACCGTGGACTTCAGACCGAACTATGACGGAACAAAGAAAGAGCCGGTTGTTTTGCCGACTGCTGTTCCAAACCTTCTTTTAAATGGAACGCTGGGTATCGCTGTCGGTATGGCGACGAACATTCCTCCACATAATTTACGTGAAGTCGTGGATGCTACAACTCACATGATCGACAATCCAGATGCTACAGCCGCCGATCTTTTTGGCTTTATAAAAGGCCCGGATTTTCCACTTGGCGCAGTCGCTTATGGCGAGAAAGATATACATCATGCATATACGACCGGTCGCGGCAGCATAACTGTTCGCGGTGAAGCCGAGATCGTGGAAGACAAGAAGGGTCAATACCAGATTATCATCACTTCGATTCCATTTCGTGTTAATAAGTCTGAGCTCATCATCAAGATCGCCGACTTGGTGCGTGACAAGGTTGTCGAAGGTGTACGCGCTCTCCGTGATGAATCCGACAAGGATATACGTATCGCTATAGATTTGAAGCAAGGTTCATTCCCAGAGAAAGTACTCAATCTGATCTACAAGCACACACAGCTTGAAGAAGCTTTCCATGTGAACATGGTTGCACTGGTTGATGGCGTCCCTCATACACTTTCGCTCAAGACTATTCTTGAAGAATTTGTGGAACATCGTATAGAAGTCATTCGTCGTCGTACTCAGTTCGACCTCACAGCCGCTGAAGATCGTGAGCATATTTTGCTTGGTCTGAAGAAAGCACTGGATCATATCGATGAAATCATCACTCTTATTCGTGCATCGAAAGACGGAATAGAAGCTCATGCCAACTTGATGAAGAAGTTCAAGTTCTCTGACAAACAAGCAACTGCTATTTGTGAAATGAGACTTGTTAAGCTTGCTGGACTCGAACGCAAGAAAGTCCTCGATGAACTCAAGGCTGTAGAAGATTTGATCGCCGATCTGAAGAGTATTCTTGCTAGTGACAAGAAAGTTCGTGGCATTATCAAAACCGAACTCACTGAGATTCGCGAAAGATATGGCAATGACCGTCGCACCAAGATTGTTAAACATGGAGTGAAAGAATTCAGTGCCGAAGATCTGATAGCCGACGAAGAGTCTGTGCTCATTCTTACAAAAGGTGGCTATATCAAGCGCACTGATCCTGCTGAATATCGTAAGCAGAAGCGCGGTGGCGTTGGAGTTGTTGACCTCGATACAAAGGAGGAGGATTTTATCACGCACCTTATATATGCCTCGACTCACAATGATCTTCTATTCTTCACTGACAAAGGCAAGGCTTATCAGATAAAGATGTTCGAAATCCCAGAAGGTAAGCGTGCCACAAAAGGAAAGTCGATTATGAACTTCTTGTCGCTTGCAGAAGGTGAGCGTGTCACTTCTATTTTGCCAATGCCGAAGAATAAAAAAGATGCTGAAGGTTTGGATCTGATGATGGTCACGAAAAATGGTACTGGTAAAAAAACTTCCGCTAAACATTTCAAGGATGTACGCCGTTCCGGTCTGATCGCTATTACACTAGATGCTGGTGATGAGTTGATTTCAGCCAGCTTCATTTCAAAAAATGACGAAGTCATGATCGCTACACGTGAAGGTCAATCTATCCGTTTCAAAGAGAGCGATGTTCGCGAAATGGGTCGCAACGCCGCCGGCGTTCGTGTTATTCGCTTAGCAGAAGGCGCAAAGCGCAAAGTGAAAGGCGCAGAAGAAAAGGCACAAAGTGGTGATGCCGTTATCTCCGCTGACATAGTTTCCAAAGACGCTCAGAATCCATGCCTCTTCGTGATGGGTGCAAATGGTTATGGCAAGAAAACCAAACTCTCAGAATACAAGACACAAAATCGTGGTGGTTCAGGTATCCTCACCATGAATGTAACGCCGAAGACCGGTTCGCTCATGGCCGCCAAGGTCGTCACAGAGACAGATGAAGAGATTGTAGCAATGTCCAAGAAGAGCCAAGTCATCCGCGTCGACATAAAGGAGATTCCTGCTTTGAGTCGTGCTACACAAGGTGTTCGTGTCATGAAGCTTCGTGAAGGAGATGAATTGGCGAGTTTGATTTGTTTATAAAAATAATACCAATCATTTTATGATAGAACAACCATTAACTTTACCTGACCAAAAGGAAAATGACGAAGTTGGGGATTCTTTCATAAGTAGAGAAGAGCTGGCTGCTGCTAAGAGAGATATGGAGAGTGCTGTGATTGAAGGTCAGCAGATATTAGAAGATGAAGGAAAAGTTACGCAAGCTAATTTGAAAAAACAACAGGAGATCTCAGACAATCTACGTATAGATTCACTTCGTGAATCATTGAATATATCATCAATAACTGGAGCAGAGACATCTTCTGTAGAGAGTCTATCTACAGGTATGGAAAATGAGAGAACTATTAATAATACAACTGATTCGGAGATGGTCGAGCGATATGTCTCGAAACATGAGACCGTAGAAAGACTTATCAAGAAAGCTTATGCGGAGTCCGTAGTCTATCACAAAGAAGACGGGGCCAAACTTGCTGATACTAAGATTGCCTTTGTACGTACACTGGATGGTAAATGGGTATTACCAAAAAGAAGCATTGATCCAGATAAGAACGAGAGAAGTGAAGCTAAAGATTCTATAGAAGAAGCGACGGGTCTCAATATAGATGTCGAGGCAAAACTTGGAGAGACTAAAGAAGAGATGATTGAAGGTAATACCACATTGGAAGTAGAGTCCAAGTATTTCTTGGCTCGCTCCAGTACTGATAAGATTCCATCTAGACGAGCAGGAGAGTCAGAAGTTAAGTGGTTTACTCTAAAAGATATAGTGGAGAATACAGATATCAGACTGAATACTAAGCAGATAAAGCTCATAAAGAGAGCTATGGGAGAGATTTAGGTCGACTAACTACCACTGATATCTTTGTGTCTATATGATTATTTTGTCCCCACCTCACGCCTGAAACAGGCCTTTAACCGCGCCTACTATTGCGCTATAATACATCCATGTTTTCTGATCCATCCGCCAATATTTCTAAACTCGGACTTGCCGATGGTATGAAAGTTGTGGACCTCGGTGCCGGTTCTGGTTTCTATACTCTAGAAGCCGCCAAGCGTGTCGGTGCAAGCGGTCGTGTCTACGCCGTGGAAGTTCAGAAAGATTTGCTGGAACGCATTCGATCAAATGGAAAAACTCAAGGATTGAGCAATATCGAAGTTATCTGGGGCAACGCCGAGAAGATAGGTGGTACAAAGGTAAAGGACGCTTTGGCCGACAGGGTCATAGCTTCGAACATTCTATTTCAGATAGAAAAGCCGGAGGATTTTGCTCTGGAGATAAAGCGTATCTTGAAACCAGGCGGTAAGGTCTTGATCGTAGACTGGAGCGATGTCAGCCCACTTGGACCGAAGACACCTTTTTCAGCAGTCAGAGCTCAGGCTCTCTTCGAGAAATCCGGTTTCAAACTAGATCAGACATTTGGTGCTGGAGATCATCATTATGGAATAGTTTTTGTGCGGACCTAGTTGCGCTCTGCGCCTTTCACCTTTAAACTTAATCATATGGATTCCAAATTCAGTAAATTTCAAATAATAACCTTGGTAGCTTTCGGCCTTTTTATCGTCATTGGCGTAGCATCATTCTCTTTATACAAAGGTAATTCGTCATCGAGTACAGCATTACCGATGATAACGGTCTGGGGTACATTTCCGAAAGCTTCATTTGATAAATATCTATCAAATATGAGCAATACATCGGGGACACGAATAGATGTAAGTTATGTAGAAAAGTCACAAGATCAATTCTCTTTGGACTTTATTTCGGCTTTGGCACGCAGCCAAGGACCTGATGCCATACTTATACCAAGTGAGCTTCTTTTGCCACACAAGGACAAGTTGTACACCATTCCTTTTACCACCATGACTCAGTACGATTTCTCAAACACTTATATTGGTGAGGCTGCCATGTATATCAACAAAGACGGCATTACTGGTCTTCCATTTATAATAGATCCTCTGGTCATGTACTGGAATGTAGATATGTTTGACGCTGCGGGTCTAGCTACTTATCCTAGATATTGGGATGATTTTACTGCATTGAACAAGACTTTGACTGTAAAAGACAAGAACGGCAATGTCAGAAAAAGTGCCATCGCTATGGGGCAGTTCGGTAATATTGTCAATGCCCGCGAGATACTCGGTACACTCTTTATGCAAGCCGGAAATCCTGTAACAACACAGAACAGCGCCGGATCAGTTTTTTCGAATATAAAAAATGGTGCAACCGTCAGTCCGGTTTCGGCTATAAGATTTTTCACACAATTTGTAAATCCTTCCAGCGCCAATTATTCTTGGAATAACAGCATGTCTGATTCTAAGTCGGCTTTCTTGTCTGGAACATTGGCTACTTACTTCGGTTTTGCCTCAGAACTGGCCGATATCAAGATTAAGAATCCGAACTTGAGGTTTGATGTAGCTCTTATGCCAAGTCCTAAGGTCGGTGGTTCGAGTTCTACATATGGTCATATGTACGGTTTCTCTATAGTTCGTACATCACAAAATATCAATGCTGCTCTTCAGATCATATCGACACTTTCTATGCCACAGTATCTTGGCGAGCTATCAGCTGCTCTATATCTACCAAGTGTGCGTCGCGATATTATCGCCGCTGGATCAAATGATCCTTATATAACTCTGTTCAATAAAGCCGCACTAGTCTCAAAAGCATGGCTAGATTATGATCCAACAAGTACAAGTCAGATATTCAGTGAAATGATACAATCTTTTACAAGCGGTCGTAGCACCATTGAGCAGGCTATACAAAATGCCGGCGATAAGATGGATGCTTCTTTGGGTAAAGCCATAATACAATGAAAAATAAAATAATCATTATAGGTTTAGCTTTTTTGGTTTTGAGTTCTGTAAATGTAAGCGCACAAACTATTGCTCCAAATGCCAACGAAAACCCAAGTCAGACAGACTTCAAACTGGTCAATTGTGATGGGCCGGCATTACCAACCAATGGTACTGTCAAATCAGAGTTTTTAAAGACATGGTCAGCACAAACCGGCAAGGTTCCAGGCGACTACAAAGCTTGTGACTTCAATGGTGCACTCGCGCAAGTCCAGCACCTCATGAATATTGCTATTATCTTAGGAGTCTTGGCTGCTATTCTTCTATTTTCCTTTGCAGGATTCAAACTGGTCTCGGCTTCATTTACTGGAAAAGTTGCAGATGTTGATAGAGCCAAGGATATATTCCAAAAGGTCGCGATAGGTTTTATAATAATGTTAGTTGCATGGTTCGTCGTTTATCAGATAATCTCATGGCTGTCTGGCGGTTCATCGGCAGGAACGGCTTTGTTGAGTAAATAATATGAAGACAAAATTTATTTTTTCAGGAATAGTCGCGCTCGCACTGTTAGCTGTGGTGACTATAAAGCCAGTCGGAGTGAAAGCCAGTGCGTATAGTGATTGTACAGACCTAATCTCCGGAACAGATTTCAGCTCATGTAGAGGCCTTGAAGGTGACCCAAGCATTACAACAGACCCTCTACCAGATCCAGCTTATCAAACATGTATAGATGCTGGTTATTATGCTGATCAATGTAATGGTGGTCAGAATCCAGCCAATACACCAGGTTCTAGTGGTGATCAAGGGAGCGGTTCTACACCAGTTGCTCCTGCCCAATCAACCCCTAGTACTTTTAATCCTTCTAATATAGATCCATATGGAGTTAATGTCGGTACTGTTCAGCAAAATAAAAACGGCACCACCTATGGTTCCGGTGTCGCTCCTATCAGTAATTCCGGCGTAAGCTCTACTAAAGGCCTAGCACCTTATGCTACAGCTATTGTCCAGACGGGAACATTCACTATAAAAAATCCTCTTCAAGCCAATTCTGTCAGTGAACTAGTCCAGACCGCTTCACAGATATTTGCATATGTAGTGGTATTGATCGGAGTGATGGCTCTTATTTGGACTGGCCTACTATATGTCCTTGCTCAAGGTAATTCAGAGAAACTTACACAATTGAAGAAACAGCTACTCTGGATTGTGGTAGGTATAGCCATAGTTATAGGTGCAAGGATCATTATAAACATAGTGGTTACAACCCTTTCAAAGTCGGGGGCTGTCAATCAAAGTATTATTAATAACGCCTATAATGGTCTAGAAGTTAAATAAAAAGGGCATAGCCAACAAAATTATGAAAATGAAAACAAATACAAAAAAAGTGAGTATTGTTTCTTCGGTACTACTGACAATTTTATTTATAGGACTAACAATAACAACAGTTAGAGCACAGAACCAATATTCCGGTGCAGATAATCCTGGTGCAAACCCAGCCGATGTAACTGGTGCCAATGTCAACGGAGTCGATTATGGCGCCACCACTGTAGTGTCTAGCCCTACCGCAGAAACTCAATCTACGGGCGACATCAACGCCGGTAGTCAAGTTCTTCCACCAGCAGGCGGAAGTTTACTCAATATAAGTGGCAGTTTCAACTATGATAACGGTGGTTCGGGTAAAGATCTTAGATACCTCATAGCCGTGATCATCAGCTATCTAAATCAAGCAATGTTCCTGATTGTCGGTGTAGCGGTCGTTATGTTCGTATTCTATGTTGTTAAGTATTTCATAAAGCCAGCAGATGGTGCAGAGAGAAAAGAAGCTGGTACATATGTTATGTACAGCGTCCTTGGTTTCTTCATCATCATATCGTTGTGGGGTATAGTCAATATAGTGAAAAATACATTCAAACTGGACTCTAGTTCAACGAGCTTATCCGAATTCCAGAATATATTCCCATCAAGGTAATAATCCCCAGAACCCACCATTTACTTATCAGAGTGTGTTATAATGTCGTCTAGCAAGTAATATTATTAATTATTAGTCATTATCATAAAGAAAATGAAAAAATTCATCACAGTTCTCGCAGTCTTGGCTCCTTCTATAGCTATGGCCGATACTATAGTAAATGCCGATAACCTTGTCTTTACATTGACAAGATTGGGCAATGTCCTTATCGGTCTTCTTATCGCTGCAGCCGTCATATTTATCATATGGCATGCCGTTATGTTCATCTTCAAGGCTTCAGATCCAGAAGGTCGCTCAGCACACAGAACAGGAGTTTTGTGGGGTATTGTTGGTCTAGCTATCATATTGTCTATCTGGGGTTTGGTAGGAATTCTTACAAATACATTCTCAACAACAAACAATCCAAATCAAGTCGGAACACCTCCTGTGATTCCAACATATGCGCCAAATATTCAGAACAGTAGAGCAACATATTCTTATTAAAAGATGTTTAGCATCGTCTCTATAGCTCACGCCGCTGTCGATATGACACAGTTTAGTACTGTGGTCAGTCCCATCATCAGCAACATCGTCAACCCAGTGGTTTGGTTGATGTTCGCTGTGGCTACAGTTGTGTTTGTCTACGGAGTCTTACAGATGGTTATAAAAGGTAATGATCCAGAGGCACGCAAGACTGGCCAGATGAGCATACTTTATGGAGTCATCGGAATGTTCATAATGTTCTCAGCTTGGGGCATCATATATCTGATCTCAAATACAGTGAAGGGGATTTAAGTTAGGCGCAAGCGATTCCTCAAATCGTCCTGGGGAGGGCAAAGCGCAAGGTGCAAGGTGAAAAGCGCAAGGCGCAAAATAAAAACCGCACAAAGTAGATAATGTGCGGTTTTTATTTTATGTGCCGGGGAGAGGACTCGAGTCTTACAGACTCGGTACAGGTTTCGCATTCCTCCTCGTCTGTGACTCGTCGGAATATGCTCAACCTTTTCTCGTCCTCTCTCGTAAGCCGAATATTCGGCTTACTCCCATCACAAAACTCTCTTCGTTCGTTTTGTGCCGGGGAGAGGACTCGAGTCTTACAGACTCGGTACAGGTTTCGCATTCCTCCTCGTCTGTGACTCGTCGGAATATGCTCAACCTTTTCTCGTCCTCTCTCGTAAGCCGAATATTCGGCTTACT
>Ga0194053_10000202_pt1 | contig 46722 bp, 48 predicted proteins | sample SepL228m_MetaG_FD_161684 | JGI IMG/M metagenome (GOLD analysis project Ga0194053, IMG submission 161684) | Anoxic zone freshwater microbial communities from boreal shield lake in IISD Experimental Lakes Area, Ontario, Canada - Sep2016-L227-8m | ecosystem: Environmental > Aquatic > Freshwater >... | reverse complement strand
GACAGTGAAACAATACGTTGAAAACCAGCAACATCATCAGGTCGAAATGCCTAAGTTACCCCTTGATGCCTAAGCCCGCGTAGCGGGCAAGATAGAAACCGCCGGCTTTGCCGGCGGTTTTCATTTTACCCCTTGCCTCTTGTTAGAGAGGGACAAGTGGTTGACAAGATGATATATTCGTGGTAATAAAAGTTGTATTCGTACCTTGAAATTTTAAAAAAGATAATAAATATTCACTAATAGAAGGATTTGTCATGAGCAGACGTAGAACTGATAGCTATTTTGCCACTTGGCAGGAAGCGCAAGCGGTTTGTCAAAAGGCGGGGATTAGCAGATGTGTGGATTACAAGGCTAAATACCGCAGTATAGATCCGCGCTTGGTATCTAATCCAAATAATTATTATTCGGATTGGCCCGGGTGGTCCACTTTTCTGGGCCGGACGAAATACAAACATTTTTATGATACGTGGCAGGAAGCTTCGGCTGTTTGTCAGAGAATGGGTATTGAGAATTCGGCAGCCTATGAACATTGTTACAAGGATATCGATGCGCGCCTGCCTAGCAACCCCAACTGTATCTATGATGATTGGCCTGGTTGGGATGTATTTCTTAATCGCGCCGGCAAGAGCCATTATTCCACTTGGCGCCGCGCCAGCAAGGCTTGCTATCGACTTAGAATCAAAACAGTTTCAGATTATGTAAAACACAGAGAGTTGGATCCGGCGTTGCCTGCAAATCCCGAAGAGTATTATTCACAATGGCCGGGCTGGGAAATATTTTTGGGCAAATTGACGGAAAAAAATATTTTGCCTTTGGAGTTGGCGTCGGCCTTGTGTTGGGAATCAGGCATCGGCACCAGGGCTGAGTATAAATTTTTATACAATCACGTCAGCCATCAGTTGCCCGCAAGTCCGGAGCGATATTACGGCAGAGATTGGCCCGGCTGGAAAAAGTTTTTGTTTGGAGCGATGTCTGCTGTCTATGCAACTTGGCAAGAGGCCGCAGAAATTTGCCGACAGGCCGGATTCCAAAATCAGGTTGATTATTTTTCCAATTATCGCAAGACTGACATCCGCTTACCTTGCCATCCGGAAGTTTATTATACTGATTGGCCCGGTTGGGATGTCTTTCTTGGAAGAAAAAAAAGGGAGGCATACCAGACATGGCAAGAGGCTAGCGCGGCAGTGGTTTCGGCTGGCATTAAGAGCTGTTACCAATATGCCAAGCAATATAAACAGCTGGATAGTCGATTGCCTAGCAACCCGCGGCAGCGATATGATGATTGGCCAGGCTGGGATACATTTTTCGGCCGCCGGCCAAATGATTATTATCAGACTTGGCAGGAGGCAGGCAAAGTCTGCGTTGCGATGGGCGTCCGTAATCAAATTGATTATTTTGACAGGCACAAGGCAATCGACAAACGTCTGCCATCTACGCCTATGGCGTATTATAAGGATTGGCCCGGTTGGGACTTGTTCTTGGGTCATCTAAGGAGGGATTTTTACAAGACTTTGCAAGAGGCAAGCTTGGCGGCGATTAGAGGCGGAATTACTGATGAAGTGGATTATAGCAAAAGATATAAGACGCTTGATTCCAGATTGCCGGGCGCCCCCAATACCAAATACAAGAAGGACTGGGTCAGTTGGCTGGAATTCCTGGGCAAACCGGCAAAGAAAGTCTTTTATCCGACTTTGGCTGAAGCGCAAATTGCTGTCATTAAGCTTGGTATCAATAATTACACTTCTTATATAGCTCATTATAGGAATGATCCCAAACTGCATAGTAACCCAAAAAAGTTCTATCAAGACTGGCCGGGGTGGGACATATTCTTGGGTAAGAGACCTGTAAGTTATTATCCGACTTTAGCGGAAGCAAAGCTTGTCGCTATGGAGTTAAAGACTAAATCAAAGACTGACTATTTGTTAAAGTGTAATCAAGACATTAGGCTGCACCGTTATCCAATGAGATTTTACCCTGATTGGCCCGGCTGGAAAGTCTTCTTGGGCAAGAAATAAAACACAAAACCATCCCGCGAACGGGATGGTTTTTTCTTTGTGTATTTGTGTGCCCTCCCATTTCGCATAAATGCTACGCGGGACAAGCCAGGGGTCCCGCCTGCCTCCCGTTAGGGAGGGCATAAGGCCGGGATCTCCGCTCCGCTCCGAGAATCTTGCTTTGGAGCTTTCTAGGGCTTTTGTGTGCGCCCGCTAGTCCCGGCACAAGGCCGGGATCTCCGCTCCGCTCCGAGAATCTTGCTTTGGAGTTTTCTATGGCTTTTGTGTGCGCCCGCTAGGAATCGGACCTAGATAACCAGATTAGAAGTCTGGTGTTCTATCCATTGAACTACGGGCGCTTAATCGATTATCAATTGAGATTATGACTTTTTATGTATAACAACTATGCCTGAGTGTGTCAAGTTTTGGGTGATAGAAAGATTAGCTATTTAGACCTCCAGTTTGGAGAAAAGCACGCTGCCGAGTATTAAGAAAAAAACGGTGATTGAGCTTAAAATTATCAGGCTGATGCTTAGATGGTAGTGCGCGCCGCCGATCAGTAATCCGCGCAAGGCGTCTACGCCGTAGGACAGCGGATCAATCTTGGTGACCATTAAGACGTTCTTGGGCAAACCGCTTAAGGGGAACAGTGCGCCGGATAAAAAGAAGATGGGCATAACTAAGAAGTTCATCACCAGTTGGAATCCATGCATATCGCTCATGCGCGAGGCGATGGCTGTGCCCATGGCGGTAAAGAGCAGGGCGATCAAGAAAATGACCAGCAGCACTGCCGGCAGCGCCATAAAGCTTGCTGGACGGAAGCCGGCGATCATGGCGATAAAGAAGACGATGACCCCCTGGATGGTGGCGACAGTCGCTCCGCCCAAGGTGCGGCCGATCATGATGTGCAGGCGAGGCACTGGCGCGACCAGGGTTTCCTTAAGGAAGCCGAATTGGCGATCCCAGATAATCTCGATGCCGGAAAAGACCGCGGTAAAGAGCACGCTCATAGCAATGATGCCCGGGGCCAAAAATTGGAAATAATTGCCCTCACCGGCTTTGGCAAAAGTTGGGCCCAGGCCGTAGCCCATAGCTAGCAAGAAAAGCAACGGTTGTCCCAACGAGCCGATGATGCGAGACTTTGATCGCACGTAGCGCTTGAGCTGCCTGAGCCACAAAATGTATATAGTTCCCATATTATTATAATTAACGTCTGGCGTACATGCGGCGATTTGAGCGCATGTTGTCGGTGCTGCTGGCATCTTCGTCGCGGATGCCTTTGCCGGTTAGCGACAAGAAAGCATCTTCCAGATTGTCAGTCTTGGTTTGCTTGAGCAAGGTGGCGGTAGTGCCTTGGGCGATAATCTGGCCATGGTCGATGACGGCGATCTGGTCGGCAATCTTTTCTGCTTCTTCCATGTAATGAGTGGTAAAGAAGATAGTGATGTCTTCTTTGTCGCTGAGCTGTTTGATGTATTCCCAGATGTGGTTGCGGGTTTGCGGATCGAGGCCGAGAGTCGGTTCGTCCAAGAAAAATATTTTGGGGTGGTGCATCAGGCCGCGGGCGATTTCTAGTCGGCGTTTCATGCCGCCCGAAAACTTCTTGACCAGGTCGTCTTTGCGATCCCAGAGCTCGACAAACTTGAGCAGTTCTTCCAGACGGGAACGGCGCAAGGCCTTGGGCATGCCATAAAGCACGCCATGGCATTCCATATTTTCCCAGGCAGTCAGCTCGTCATCCAGTGACGGATCTTGGAAAACGATGCCGAAAGAATGGCGCACCGCATCGGAATCTGCCACCGTGTCGTGGCCGTTAATTATAATACTGCCGCTGTTCGGGTTGGTTAGTGCGGTGAGCATCTTGATAGTGGTTGATTTCCCGGCGCCATTGGGCCCGAGGAAAGCAAAAATTTCGCCTTTGGCCACATCGAAACTAATGTCGTCGACAGCCGTAAAGTCGCCGAATTTTTTGCTGATATTTTTGACGTTGATCATATGAGGGGATTATAGCAGAAATGGTTTAGAAATTAAAGATTTGGCCCAGGAAGGCAATGTGGTAAATCAAAAATCAAAAATTAAATATCAAAAATATGGTGTCCGCCCAGGGCGGATTGTTTTTCATTAGCGGCAGGTTGACAAGATTGTTCTACTGTGTTTAAATCTTGCTACAATAAAGCATTAATAAATAGTTTTTTACAATCATTTTGGAGTAATAATGAATCTGGTTAAGTATTTTGAGGAATTGGATAGCTCTCTTAAGGCGCTTAATCCCACTGAGGTGATAGCGGCTATCAATAAGCTGTTCGACGGCATTTATAACTGCCAATTAGCGCAAGCGCGTGAGCTGTTGAGCTTATATTCGACTTGTGATTACCTTTCTGACGCCGGCTTTGATAATGCGTCGGTTCAGAAGGCGATTCATGCGCATATCTTTGCTCAGTATGTCAAAGAGTCCTTTGTTGATAGAGACAAGCTATCATGGACTGAAATATGGAAGACTCTTGTTATATTGACAGAGAAGAAGAAAAAATAATGATAAAGTTCAAGCTGCGGCCATCTGGCCGCAGCTTTTTTCATCCTCTCTTTTTTTGTCATGTAAATCGCGGTGCACTTTGCGTAATTTAGCTGCCGGCATGTAATAATTTTGGCTAATTTTAAACTAATATCAAGCTAGAATTTCCTTGCTATTGACAAGTAGCATAAAATATGCTATTATATAGGAATAGTAAAAATTGCTATATATTTGTTTCTTAACAATTGCAACCTGTTCCGAATAGGAACGCTAGTTGCACCATAGAAAGGTTTGACCATGTCAACATCATCAATCGGAGCTTATAATCAGCTCGCTGGTGCCTTTGAAAAAGAAGGCTGGGTCTTAGACGACGTTACTAAATTAAAGCAATTTAATAACCTGAAAGGCATACTCGATATATTGAATGGCAAAGCCGTCATTAGTTATCCCGATCGCGTGTGGCGGATCGAAAACGGCGTCATCTATTTCACTGTCACTTCCAATGGCAAGACGGGCGAAGAATGGATTGTCTATTTCCAAGCTAAAAAAATAACTGTTAGCGATTATGCTAAACAATTATTACTATCTCCTGACTTCAAGCCGACCACTGGCGTGACATATGAAATCGCAGTCCTTAAAGGTGAATTATTTACCGATGACAATCGTATCGTCAAGACTATTCGTGCCGAAGCCGACAAACGCGGTTTGACCAAGCCGAACGCCGAAGTCGCCTGCCTAATCCGTGACATGTTTACGGATGCAGAGCTTGAAGTGATGGGCCTGTATTGGATCGTCGTTATGCACGAACCGATTCTTGATTCTGATGGCGATCCGAGACTGCTCAGCGCGGCTCGCTATGGCGGCGGCTGCCTCAGCGCCGACTATGGCAAGCCTGGTTACAGGTTCGATCGTGATAGTGGCTTTGCCTTCGTCGTCCGGCAAGTGTCCTTGGCCGCTTAACTTTTAGCTCTTTGAACTTTGAGTTTAGTCCTTGAAATGTGAAAACATTTCGAGGACTATTTTTTTTGGCAAAAATTTATGATAAGATTAAATCAGTCGGGGTAAATCTGCAGTTGATTACGATTGGCTGAGACCTTGGCTAATATTTTTACTTCGAGAGTAGCTCCGATTACGATTTGAGTTAGAGTGAAGCGAAAATATTTTACATGAATAAAGACACTTGGTGCGAATTGCTAAGGCATTTGTGATGTCGGATAAAATACAGCCTTTGGGGAAGCCTGGGGGTAGTGGCAAGGATGGCAGTTCGCATGATTCTGATGGCGATCCGAAACTGCTCAACACGAATCGCTATGACGGCAGCTACCTCAACGCCTACTATGACAAGCCTGGTAACAGGTTCAATCGTGATAATGGCTTTGCCTTCGTCGTCCGGCAATTCTCTTTATTTCTCCTCTACTTTACGGTAGAGGAGTTTTGTTTTGCCAGTTGCCCGTTCCAACCTCCGAGCATACGGCCGATTTCGGCGGTTTTTTCAGATAGAGCTAGATACGTCTTATTATCAATCGACCTAGTTTCCCATAGCAACATTAAGAATATTTTTATGGCGTCGGTTTTTCTGATGGCTATTTTGATGTAGGGTTGTTTTTCTTCGCGAGCTAAAAATGATGCGCTGGCAATCGCCTCGATTATTTCGGATAACAAGATATCTATCTTGCTGCCGAGCGTGTAGCGGTGTTCCTTGGGTAGGGTTTTGTAGGTTTTGTACCACGCTAGGTATAAATCTTTGGTTTTCTGCAACAGCGGAATCAGTTGCGGAATTGTCGGGGGGGGGTAGAATTAGAGGCATGAAAGTCAAATTGGTTCATAGATTTGAAGAAATTATCAAAGTGGAAAATTTATTGCGAGCGTGGCAAGGATTTATAATCGGCAAACGGAAGCGAGTTGATGTGCAGACTTACGGCGCTCAGTTGATGGATAATCTTTACGCGCTCCACGATGATTTATCGCAGCAGACTTATTGTCATGGCAGTTATCAGGCCTTTAAAGTCACCGATCCGAAGCCAAGGCAAATCCACAAAGCGACTGTGCGCGACCGCGTCGTCCATCATTTGCTTTATCAAGCTATTTATGGCTATTTTGATTGCAGGTTTATCTATGACAGCTACTCTTGCCGTTTGGATAAGGGCGCGCATCGAGCGATGGATCGCTTTAATCTTTTTGCCGGAACGGTGTCACATAATCACACTAGGACTTGTTATGTCCTGAAAGGTGATATCAGGAAATTCTTCGCCAGCATTGACCTGCGCTTGTTGGTTGGAATTATGCGGCCAAGTATTGAGGATGAAAGCTTATTATGGCTGATCGGGCAAGTGCTGGCAAGCTTTAATTCTGGCAAACCTGGAGTCGGCCTGCCTTTGGGCAACCTGACGTCGCAATTATTTTCTAATATTTATCTCAATGAGCTGGACAAATATATCAAACAAGAGCTGCAGATTAAATATTATATCAGATATGCGGACGACTTTGTGATTTTGTCTGACAACAGGAATGAACTGGAGGATATCGTGCCACTATTGCAAGACTTTTTAGAGATACATTTAAAACTAGAACTGCATCCGCAGAAAGTATTTATCAAGACTTATAATTCGGGAGTGGATTTATTGGGCTGGGTGCATTTTCCGCATTATCGTCAAATCAGGACAGTGACCAAGAGACGAATTGACAAGCGGTTGTCCATCCCAGCAAAATCAGCAATAGTCAATTCGTATAGGGGTCTGCTTAGTCATGGAGATTCTTATAGACTTAGGCAACGATTAAATTTGATTTAATGTCTTTTCTTATTATGGAAATCGCGGTGCACTTTGCGCAGCTGCTGGTCGGTGATGAAGTTGTCTTGGAGATGTCCGAAATTATCGGACATCTGAAAATAGCCATGTTTCAAGCGTACGACATTTTCGTACGGTAGCTGTCGACAATTTGTCGATGACTGAAATTTTCATAGTCTGTTCCAAACTAATAAATGTTTTCCTTGGTAAAGTTATGAATAATATACCTAACAAATATGATAATAATAGAGAAGAGAAATATTAGATATTAGCCATTTTATTACCTTTCAGAGCGAGTAAATATTTTTGTTAAATTCAAAAAATTCAGGTCTGCATAGGGTGAAATATCCCTGGCAGTAGGGTGGCTGATTTTTGACAAACACCCGATTATTTGGTATATTTTGGTCATGAATGATTCAAAGATAGCTGAACTAATTGAATATTGGCTTACTACGGCAAAACACGATTATGGTACCATGCTGTATTTATACAAAGGCAAAAAGTATGCCGATAGTTTGTTTTTCGGCCACATAGTTTTGGAGAAAGTTTTGAAATCATTAGCAGTAGCTGCCACTAAGTCAGAGGCGTCCAAATCTCATGATTTGGTCTATCTGGCAAAAATGACAACCTTAAGTTTCACTGACCAGGAGCTGGAATATTTCAAGATCGTTAATCGCTTTAATATGCGGTCGCGCTATCCTGATATCAAACTGAACTTCTACAAGCAGACAAACGAACAATATACCAGCGAGCATGTTGCCAGAATCAAAGTATTATACAAATCACTATGCCAAAAGCAGAAGCAAAAAAAATAGCCTTGGCCTATGCCGACAAGTTGAGATTTGAGAAATTTCCTTTCACGGCTATTTATTTGTTTGGCTCTTATGCCAAAGGCAAGCCTACCGAATTCAGCGATATTGACATTGCGGTCATTTCTGATAAATTAAAAACCGACTGGAACAAGAATGAAGAGAAATTGTGGGCTTATACCATGAGCGTCAATTCTAAGATAGAGCCGGTTGGGATGACAGTGGCAGAGTTTGCTGATTTGGCCGACCCTTTAGCTTCGGCGATCAAGAAGACCGGCATAAAAGTAGCGTAAAAAATCAATAGCTATAAAAATACCACGAACGGGTCGTGGTATTTTTTATCCTCTTTTCTTTTTGTCGTGGAAATCCTTATGCACTTTGCGCAGTTGCTGGTCGGTGATGTGTTTTACTTTATTCCAGCGGAGGCTGGAATCTGTTCATGCAGTAATGTGAAGATTATTCGAAATTCTTGCTTTGGTGAAAGATTAATTGCTACTTCTAGCAGATCCCTCCCTGGCGGGAGGCAGGCCTGCTGGAGTCTACCCGACGGCTGGCGGGCAGGGATAAATGCGTTATCTTTTCTTGCCATGGAAATCTTTGTGAACTTTGCGCAATTGTTGGTCGGTGATGTGGGTGTAGACTTGGGTGGTGGTGATGGACGAATGTCCCAGCATGGCTTGGACGCTGCGGATGTCGGCGCCGTTCATCAGCAGGTCGGTGGCATAGCTGTGGCGCAGGGTGTGGGGCGTGACCTCCTTCATGATGCCGGCCAGCTTGGCGTATTTGACCACGATGCGTTCGATGCTGCGGGGAGTGATGGGTTCATCGGTGGTCTTGCGGGCGCGATCCAGATTGATGAAGATGTAGGGATTGACGTCCATGCGCTTGCCGAAATATTTGTGCAGGCAATCGCGGGCGGTGTCGGACAGGAAGACGATGCGCACCTTCTTGCCTTTGCCCCGCACGGTGAATTCGTCCTTCTTGAGATTGACGTCTTCGATTTTTAATTTAGCTAATTCGGAAACGCGCAGGCCGGTAGAGAAGAATAATTCCAGCATGGCCTTGTCGCGCAGCTGCATTATTTCATCATCGCCGGTCTTGGTGGGCGCTTCCAGGATCTTGGCCAGCTCTACGCCTTCCAAAAAGGCGACCTGCCGCGGGTCCTGTTTAGCCAGTTCGATCTTCTCGGGCTGGAAACTGTCGATGTCATTCTTGACCAGATATTTGAGAAAGCCGCGCAGGGCGATCAGATGATAGTTCTGGGTATTTTTCTTGAGCGGTTCGCCGGCGTGGTCCTTGAGCCGGCTGAGATAGAGGCGGAACTGGTGGATGATATCCCGGTCGATCTTTTCGACGCTAGTGATTTTGTGTTCCTTGGCAAAATCGGCGAAACGGTGCAGATAGAAATGATAGTTGCTGATAGTCTTTTCGGACAAGCCGCGTTCGGCTTCCATATACTCTAAGAAAGCATTGATGTTTTGTTTGATTTGGTCGGACATAAAGATGTAAAAGCGAAAAGCTAAAATGTAAAAACTAAAGCGAAAATGTAAAAGCTAAAACGCAAAAGTTAAAAGACGGTATTAATCATTTTCGTTTTTCTCCGCCAGCTAGCAGATGAGCTTTTACATATTGTACGACACTATCCTTAGTCTGGCAATTATAAAACCCCGTATTTGCATGCGGGGTTTGTATTATGTTGTCAGGAGTCTTAGACTTCGATATCGCGGTCCTTCATATTTTCGATAGTCTGTTGGAGCGTGACGCGTACCGGCCTATCATTTCTATTGAAATGGGATCTTGAATCAGAGATGTTCAAGAAACTGTAATCAAATTCAAATCCTTTCAATTCGTCAGATTCGTCTTCCGAATCAGTCTCGGTTGTTTTCCAGCTGCCCTCGATGGCTTTGGTTAGATCACCTAGAGAACAATAACCGTATTCATAGCAACGATAGTGGCTATTATGTCCAAAAACCAGATGACGGTCTTGTTCATCGGCTTGATCTTGATAGATAGGGCAATCGGCTATCGGATCTTCAGAATCGATAGAATAACAAGCTACTCCACCTTCGCCATAGACATCAACAGCTTTGTGCTCAGATAGATAGTCCAACAGCAAAAGGTCGTTGTACATATCATCCCTCGGCATGTCATCAATCAGTATTCTGGTATACTCATTGTTATGGAAACTGAGGAAAAATCTCTCGTCTTTGCCCGGTTCGCCGCACAAAAGGAAGGTCCAGGTTCTGTCCGGTACCGGGTCCTTGAGAAAGCTGTTTTTTTCGGCCTTGAGGCCTAATTCTGCCATCAATGCTTTGACATCGGCCAATTTGTAGTAGGCTGGTAAGCTCATGTTCGCTCCTAAATTGTAAATAACAGTTATAATATTTTGCCATAATATATCACAAAACATCTGTTTTGTCAATGATTCGACCCTTCGATAAACTGCTTCGATAAGCTCAGTACGAGTCAGGGCAGGCAGGTCACTACAAGTCTATCACCTTTTTTGTTTAATATTAGCTTAAATATGGTTATTTATCTAGTTATGCTCATTTTATCAACAGCCTTGCATTAATTTTGGCTATATGTTATGATTTTCCTGCTTTGGAGTTATCCGAAGCCTAGTAACTAAGGACTTCTTCTGGGTTTCTGGCTGGTCCAGCCTAAATCTCGGAATAAGCCGAACAAGACAATGTTGGACAAGAAAATCAAGGCGAAAATCATCGCCAAGTTCCGCACCCATGCCAACGACACCGGGTCGAGCCAAGTGCAGATCGCTATCCTCACCGAGGAAATCAAGGAATTGACTTCCCATTTGCAGCTTCACAAGCATGATCATTCCTCCCGCCGCGGTCTTTTGCGCAAGGTCGGTGAACGCCGCCGCTTGCTCAAATACTTGCAGAAGGAAGACGAGGCTGCTTTCATCGATTTGGCCACCAAGCTCAAGCTGAAGATCGCCAAGAAGATGATTGATGACGAAGAGGCCAAGCGCCGTGAAGAAGAGGCCCTGATGGCCGAAGAAGCCATGGCCGAAGCCGGGATCGTTGAAGATGAACCTCTAGTTAAAGAATAATTACGGGCGGGGGCGTTTTGAACAACGCCCCCGCTATTGCATTTATACCTGCGGAGGCAGGTATCCGGCTAGGCTGCATGGCTAAATGCATTTTCCAAATGAAGTATATTTAGAAGAACTAAGATTTTAGATTTTAAAACAGTATTACGTAATTTTAAAATTTGCAGCTTTATCAGATCCCTGCCTTCGCAGGGATAAAAAAATTATGATCAAGCATAAAGACCAGCGCGTGGCGGTCTTTGTCGATGTGGCCAACTTGTACCACAGCGCCAAGAACCTTTACAAAAAACGCGTCAATTTCAAACAAGTATTAGCAGAGGCGGTCGCCGGCCGCCAGCTGATCCGCGCCAAAGCCTATGTGGTGCGCGCGGAGAACGAAGACGAAGGCAATTTTTTTGAGGCTATCAGCCAGCAGGGCTTCGAAGTGGCTCTCAAGGATCTGCAGATTTTCGCGGGCGGCGCCCGTAAGGCCGATTGGGATGTGGGTATCGCGGTGGATGCCATCAAGATGGGCCCCAAGGTCGACGTAGTCGTGCTGTGCTCAGGCGACGGCGACTATATCCCGATGGTGGAATATCTGCAGAGCACCTTTGGCTGTCTAGTGGAAGTTATTTCCTTTCGACAGACCACCAGCTCCAAATTGATCGAGGCAGTCGACGACTTCGTCTCGATTAGTAATAAGAAATATCTTTTATAGGCAAACTCCTATAAATACAAACTGTCGCTCCTACAAACACAAGCTGTTGCTCCTACAAATACAAATTATTACAAATATACAAATACTAACCTAGACATTACTGCAATGAAGTATTTTTAATATCTACTCATTAGTAGTGGTAGAAAGTAGGAATATCAAGCTAGTCACATAGCTTAATGTCCGAATTTGTACATTTGTAAAGATTTGTATTTGTAGGATAATAGAAATTTATTTAATCAGCCTGACCGTTAAATAGAGAGCACTATGGAATGCCATAGTCCTTAAATTTAACGGCCAGGCACAAAAATTATGGAAAAAGTATTCACGAGAGAGTGGCTAGGCCGTACTCTCACAATCAAAACCGGCAAGTTGGCTCTGCAGGCCAATGCTGCCGTGACCGTCCAGTATGGTGAGACTGTCGTCTTGGCCACGGCGGTCGAAGCTGCCGAAGAGCGCGCGGGACTCGATTTTTTCCCCTTGATGGTGGAATTTGAAGAGCGTCTCTATGCCGCCGGCATTATCAAAGGCTCGAGATGGATTAAGCGCGAGGGCCGTCCTTCCGATGACTCCGTCTTGACTGGACGCATGATCGATCGTTCGATCCGTCCTTTGTTCAACCAGGCCAACCGCCGCGACGTGCAGGTCTTTACCACCGTCTTGTCGGTCGACATGGAGAATGATTTCGATATCGTGGCTCTGGTGGCCGCTTCGGCGGTGCTGGCTATTTCCGGTATCGATTGGGCCGGCCCGATTGCCGGTGTGCGCGTCGGACGCAAAGAAGGACAGTTCGTCTTCAACCCGACTTATGCCGATCGCGAATTGTCCGATATGGATCTGATTGTGGCCGGTACTAGCGACCGCGTCTTGATGATCGAAGCCGAAGGCAAGGAGATCAAGGAAGATATCATGCACCAGGCTATCATGGCCGGACAGAAGGAGTTGGTCCCGGCTATCGAATTGATCAAAGAAATGCAGGCCGCTTTGGGCGTTTCGGTGCGCCAGGTGGAAGGCAAGGATTTGGTTTCCACGATTGTCGACGAGGGCAAAAAGGAAGCCTTTATCACCGCCAGTGATTGGCTCAAGGCCAATGTCCCGACTATCTTGTTCGATAAGACTTATTATACCAAAGGCGAACGCAAGGCTGCAGTCAAGGCCATCAAAGAAGGCTTGGCTGCTCACCTCACCGTCAAAGGCGCGACTCCCGACCATGTCAAAGCCGCTGTGCATGATTTGGTCGAAGAAGCGGTCGAGGCCGAGGTTACTCGCGCTATCTTAGACGAAGGCAAGCGTGTCGATGGTCGTGATTTGGATGAGATCAGATTATTGACCTCCGAAGTGTCGCTCTTCCCTCGCAACCATGGCACCGCTCTCTTTAGCCGCGGCGAAACCCAGGTGATGAGTATCGTCACTTTAGGCGCCCCCGGCCTGGAACAGATGCTGGAGGGCATGGAAGGCCAGAGCAAGAAGCGCTATATGCATCATTATAATTTCCCTCCATATTCCGTGGGCGAAGCCAAGCCGAACCGAGGAGCCGGCCGCCGAGAAATCGGCCATGGCGCCTTGGCCGAAAAGGCCCTGGCCCCTGTACTGCCCAGCAAAGAAGAATTCCCTTATACTATCCGCGTGGTGTCCGAAACTATGGGCTCCAATGGCTCCAGCTCGATGGGCGCGACTTGCGGTTCGACCTTGTCCTTGATGGATGCGGGCGTACCGATCAAGCGTCCGGTAGCCGGTATTGCCATGGGTTTGGCTTCTGTCGCTGATATGAGCCGTTGGAAAGTATTGACCGATTTGCAGGATTTGGAAGACGGCGCCGGCGGCATGGACTTCAAGATTACCGGCACGACCGAAGGCATTACCGCCATCCAATTGGATACCAAGACCATCGGTCTGGACGATGCGATTGTCAAAGAAGCTTTGGATAGAGGTTATCAGGCTCGTTTGCGCATTCTGGAAGTGATGAAAGGCGCCATTGCCGAGCCGAGACCGGAATTATCACAATATGCTCCGCGTTTGATCAGCTTTTATATTGACCCTGAAAAAATTCGCGATGTCATCGGCAGCGGCGGCAAAGTCATCAACAAGATTATTGATGAATGCGGCGGCGTTTCGATCGATATTGAGGACGACGGCCTAGTGATGATCTGCGGTACTGATGCCGCGGGCGTCGAGAAGGCTGTGGCTTGGGTCAAGGATCTGACTCGCAGCATCCAGGCTGGAGAAGTCTTCCAAGGCAAAGTGGTCCGCATGTTGGACTTCGGCGCCTTTGTGGAATTGTTGCCCGGCCGCGATGGTATGGTACATGTTTCCGAAATGGCTCCGTATCGTGTTGGCAGCCCTGATAAGTTCTTGGAAATCGGCCAGATTGTATCTGTCAAAGTCAACGAAATCGATGACCAAGGCCGCGTCAATCTGACCATGAAGAATCTGCCCGAGAACGAACCGTTGTGGAAGGATGAGAAAGGCAAAGAAGCTCCGCGCCCGCCTCGCCCCTTCGGTGAAGGCGGCGGCGATCGCGGCCCGCGCCGCGACAACGGCCCTCGCCCAGGCGGCTTTCGCCCCAATGGCGGCAATAGACACTAAGCTTTATAGGTATAAAAATACTCTCCGACCAAAAATCGGAGAGTATTTTGTAATTATCAGACGCATATATAAATCAATATATAAATATATAAAAAATACCTTGGTTCAGTATACTAGTATACTGAACCAAGGTATTGCTGTTTTGGGTGGTGTGAAAGGGTTATTAATTATTTGTCGCGTATATTTCACTTCAGTAAACTAGTTTACTGAAGTGAAATATAGAATAATAAGAGTGGCCGGCAAGACCGATTAGATCAAAACAACTTCACTTCCGTAAACCAGTTTACGGGAGTGAAGATATCGGATTAGCCAGTAGTTTGTTGATGTTTGGATAAAAAAATCCCCTACGTTTCGAAAACGTAGGGGATTGGAATTAGTTTAGGCTTTTTCGCAGGAGCTGATATCGCTTGGATTGTAGTATCTAAGCGTATTGACGGTGTTATTGTATTCGCAGCCAATTAAGTCGAGCTCCAAATTTTTCTGACCCGTAGGAATAATATCTATAGGGTTGACTCGGCCATAATCGGAAATGCTAAGCACTTTCATTTGTAAATCTTCCGGATTAAGTCCTGCCAGGCTCCTTAGGGAGTCAGTGGTCTCTTCGTCGATAAACTCTTCCGGTACTAAGCGGTGCAATTGCTTGGCAATATAATCATGGTCATTGATATTTTCGTCGCTATCAAAAAGATTAACCGCATTTTCATCATCTTGAGTTATCTCTTCGCGATAAGGAAGCCATTCCGCAAGTAAGCCGTCTTCTGTCACTTTTTCGTAAGAGTCAAAGAAGTGATAGTTGCTATTTTGCCTGAGCTTCTCTTTTAAGAAAAAGATGTTGTCATTTTCGGATAATTTATCTTTTATCAGAAGAATTATCTCATCAAAATGGTTTTTGTCTCTTAGCTCCAGCTGATCCCAGGTAGTGATTTGATTATCACAGGCAGATTTAATTGCGCCTTCTAAGTAATCAAGCAGGTTGTAGTCCAGGTATTCCACCGAGCAAATCGTACAGGTGGTGGTTGTCCGTTCGGATAGCTTCTTGAGTTCTTTGACGTAATGTTTTGCTTCTTCTGCCGCTGCACTGGCAAATGAATCGTAATAGTCGCCATTGATGCCAGTATCGGCATATGTTATGCGACCTGATTTGATAGCATCATTATAAATGCGTAAGCAGAAGAATAATGATGGACTGAAATTAACGCAGTTCTTTTCTGTGTCGATATTAAAAATTTCGACAAACTGTCTTGCCTTGGCCATGAGCCCCCCCCCTAAGGAATGTTATTAAAATTTGAATTAAGCCCTTTTTCAAGGAACTGAAAACTACTGTAGCACGTTAATCGTTATTTGTCAATGATTTTTAACATTCAAGATTGGCCTTTTTTTATAGAAAAATGGTAGAATACATATATAATCCATTTGTAGATTCGCATTATAATATATGTCGAGCAAGATTTATTCATTGTCCGTCCTGGGGCTGGAGGCGGAGAGGGTGACGGTGGAGGCTGATACCGGCGGCGGGGAGCTGGGCAGTTTCGCGATGGTCGGCTTGCCTGATGCGGCTGTCAGCGAGGCGCGTGAACGGGTGAGGGCCGCTATCCGCAATTCGGCTGTTGATTTTCCCAAATTAAAAGTAACGGTCAATTTGGCGCCGGCTAATCTCAAGAAGCAGGGTTCGGCTTTTGATCTGCCGATTGCCATCAGTATTCTGGCTGCTACAGGTAAGTTGCGCGCGGAGACTGTCAGTTCGAAATCAATATTTATCGGCGAGCTGGGCTTAGATGGATTATTGCGTCCGGTCAGCGGCGTCTTGCCGATGGCGCTCAAGGCGCAGGAAATAGAAACAGATTATTTTTTCTGTCCTCTGGCTAATGCAGCCGAAGCAGCCTTGGTAAAAGGATTGGTTGTAATGCCGGTTAAGAGCTTGCGTCAATTGGTAGACTACTTCCAAGGACAGGCAACGATCGAACCTTATCAAGCAGAAGAAATACAGCTGTCTAATCTGTCGGGCCCGATTGACTTTGCGCATATTGCCGGTCAGGAATATGCCAAGCGCGCCCTGGAAATCGCCGCTGCCGGCGGTCACAATATCCTAATGAGCGGTCCTCCCGGATCGGGCAAAACCTTGTTAGCCAAGGCCTTGGCTTCCATCTTGCCTGATCTTAGCTTTAGCGAAGCTCTAGAAGTGACTAAAATATATTCGGTAGCCGGCCTGTTGGGCCCTGAACAGCCGTTGGTCAGGGCTCGGCCTTTTCGTTCGCCTCATCATAGCGCTTCTATGGTTGCCTTGATAGGCGGCGGCACTTGGCCTAAGCCGGGGGAAATCAGCTTGGCGCATCGAGGAGTTCTTTTCTTGGATGAGTTTCCGGAATTTCCTCGATCGGTTCTCGAGACTCTGCGCCAGCCTTTGGAAGACGGCACAATCATCGTCTCTCGCGCTGCCGGCAATCTCTGTTTTCCGGCTAAATTTATTTTGACGGCCGCCATGAACCCTTGTCCTTGCGGTTTTAAGGGCGACCGTGATAAAGAATGCGTCTGTAGCGGCAGTTCGATAGTCAAATATGAACGCAAGATATCTGGGCCGATTCTTGATCGTATTGATTTGCAGGTAGAAGTGCCTCGTTTGGGATTTGCCAAGCTGACTGCGCAAACTGCCGCCGAATCATCTATGGCGGTTAAGGCGCGAGTGACGGCAGCGCGTCGACAGCAGGCTCAGCGGTATACTAATGAACAAGTAATAACTAATTCAGAATTATCCAGTGAACAAGTCAAGCGTTTGTGTCCGATTGATCAGGCTTCCAGCCAGCTGTTAGAGCAGGCGGTGGACCGGCTCAAACTTTCGCCCAGAGCCTTTTTCCGTGTTTTGAAGGTCGCTAGGACCATTGCTGACCTGTCCGCGGCTGAAAAAATTAGCGTCAATCATCTGGCCGAAGCCCTGCAATTCCGCAGCCGGATGTCATAAATGCCTAGGTTCTTTATTGCTATGGAAATATTTGCTATACTATAAGCAAAATTGAATATATGAATAAAAAAATTATTTTTCTGGCTTTAATCTTTGTATTCATGGCCAGCTCAGGCTTTGGTTGCGCGGGAGGAAACCAGGCGGCGCAACAGCAGATGACTCCGGTGACTATCAACTATTGGCGCGTTACAGACGGAGAAGACGCCTTTCGCGAAGTTATAGCCGCTTACAACAAGGTTCATCCGAACGTCACGATTAAATATCGCAAATTGCGGTATGAAGAGTTTGAGACAGAACTGGTAAATGCTTTGGCCGAAGACCGCGGTCCAGATATGTTTTCGGTTAACGCGGCCGATCTCAAAAAATATATCCCCAAGATTGCGCCCATGCCTGACCAGATTACCTTGGCTTACCCGCAAGAACAAGGCACATTGAAAAAAGAAATAGTGCCGGTATTGCGGACCATGAAGAGTGTTTCTTTGGACAACATCAAGAATAGTTTTCTGGATATGGTTTATCAGGATGTTGTTTTTACCTATAATAATCCGCAGACAAAAAAAGACGAATTACGCGTTTATGGCTTGCCTTTGGCGATGGACACGATGGCCACTTATTACAACAAGGATTTATTGAACAATGCCAATATCGGAGATCTGACTCATGGCGAAGAGAATAGCCGCCTATACTGGAACAAACAATTCCAAAAAGACGTCAAAAAAATGACCAAGCAAGGCGCTCAAGGCGAAATCTTGCAATCGGGCGTAGCCTTGGGAGGCGGCAATAATATCGAGCGCTCTACCGACGTCATGACTTTGTTAATGATGCAAAATGGAGCGCAGATCATAGACAATAATAATGGCCGCGCGGTCTTTGCCGATTTTGTGCCGGGCAAAGATTATAATCCGGGCATGAGCGCTGTTAAATTCTATACAGATTTTGCCAACCCTAGTACGGATGTTTATACTTGGAATGCCAAATTGGATAATTCATTGCAGATGTTTATGGATGGCCGGCTAGCTGTGATGTTCGGCTATTCTTTTTATATTCCTACTATCAAGGCTCAGGCGCCTAAGCTGAACTATGGTATTCTGCCTATGCCGCAAATCGAAGGCAGTGATACGGTGCAAAATATCGCTGATTATTGGGTAGAGACTGTATCGAAAAAATCCAAACATCAGGATATTGCCTGGGATTTTATCCAGTTTATGACTTATCAAAGCAAGATAGCCAAGCTTTATCTCGATAGCGCGCATAAGCTGACGGCTTTGCGATCGTTGGTTGAGGGTGAGCAGAACAGTGATTTGAGCGTATTTGCCAAGCAACTCCTAAGCGCCAAGACTTGGTATCGAGGTTATGATTATCCGACTGCCAGCAAGGCCTTTAGAGATATGGCCGAAGCTATTGTGGTTAATCCGGATCAATTGGAGCATGAAGTAAAGGTTTGCCAAGAGAAAGTGAGGCAAACATTGAACGTTGCGCAATAACAATTATGGCACAGTTTGAACGAGTTAGTTTGAGCAAGGAGGAAATCAAGGCGTCACACCTCTTGCGGCAAACAAGGCTGGCCCAGGGTTTAAGTTTGGCTCAAATTGCCCATGATATACTGATTAAAGAAGAATATTTAGAATATTTAGAGAAGGGTGAATATAATAAGTTACCCTCCGGCGTATATATTGTTAACTTTTTCAAGGAATACGCGCGCCGTTTGGGTTTAGACCCGAACAAATTGGTTGCTAGTTTCAAGAGCGAAATGGCGGCTAGCCACATTGTCGCTAGCGACGTTTACGAACGCAAGGTTGTAGAACGAAAATATTTTTTGGTAATACCGAGGCTGGTCAAATACTTTATGTTGGCTTTAGCCGGTTTTTTGTTTATCGGCTATCTTGTTTGGCTGATTGCCAATATATATTTGCCGCCGAAGCTTAAGATTCTTTATCCGCCGGAAAGCAGCGCTGTCACAACCTCAAAAATTCAAGTGACAGGCCAAGCGGAAAGAGAAACGCAGATAACCATCAACGACCAGCCGGTAGTAGTGTCGGCGGATGGTGAATTTGAGCTGTGGGTAAATCTAAAACAAGGTCTTAATAACATCGAGATTCGCGGCACCAAAAAGAACAAAAGAGAGCAGATTATCAAGCGGGAAGTGCTTTATGAGGCTCCGGAACAGCCGCAACCATAACTACTTGCATTTCGGTTTATGTTCGGTTATAATTAAGTTTATAAAGTTTGTAAAGTTCATAAAGTTTTTAAAGTTAATGGTATTGGGGATTATAAATTCTAATAAAGTTTATAATGTATGTCCGTAGCCTGTATTCTTCAGGGCGAAGGAGGGTTAGAGGCGTTGGGGATTTTAAATTTTAGTAAAACAGTCAGATATAATTTAAATTAATTTTATGGCAGAGAAAAAAAGTTCTTCCGAGCAGAAGGACGCGGTGCATAAGCAGAGAGCCGTGGCCGCGATGGCCGCTATGGACCAGATCAAGAGCGTCTATGGCGAAGGCTCGATCATGAAGTTCGGCGAAGCCAAAGCAGTCAATGTCGATGTCGTGCCTACCGGCTGCATCTCTTTGGACCTCGCCTTGGGTGTCGGCGGCATTCCACGCGGCCGCATTATCGAGATCTATGGTCCGGAATCATCCGGCAAGACCACTCTGGCCCAGCATATTATCGCTGAGGTGCAGAAGCTGGGTGGTATCGCCGCCTTTATCGATGCCGAGCATGCCTTGGATCCCGAATACGCCAAGAAGATCGGTATCAATATCAATGAGCTGCTAATCTCGCAGCCGGATAATGGTGAACAAGCCTTGGAAATCCTGGAGACCCTGGTCCGTTCCAATGCCATCGATGTGGTAGTAGTGGACTCGGTGGCCGCCCTGGTGCCCAAGAAAGAAATCGAAGGCGATATGGGCGATATGCAGATGGGGTCGCAGGCCCGTCTGATGAGTCAAGCCTTGCGCAAGCTGACGGGCGTGGTATCCAAGACTCATACCGTGGTCGTCTTCATCAACCAGATTCGTATGAAGATTGGCGTCTTCTTCGGCAATCCCGAGACCACCACCGGCGGCACCGCCCTCAAGTTCTATTCATCCCTGCGCATCGAGGTGCGCCGCGCCGCCCAGATCAAGCAAGGCGAAAAGATCATCGGCAACCGCGTCAAGGCTAAGGTGGTCAAGAATAAGGTGGCTGCCCCCTTCAAGAGCTGCGAATTCGATATCATGTACAATGAGGGCATTTCCCTGTCCGGCGACCTGCTGGACACTGGCGTCGCTTACAATATCATTACCAAGAAAGGCAATTCCTATAGCTACGGCGACGAACGCCTGGGCGTGGGCCGCGAGACCGCTAAGCTAGCCCTCAAGGCCAAGCCTGATCTAATGAAGCAATTGCGCTCCGAGATTATGGAAGAAGCCAAGAAACGTGAAGGCGTGCCCAGCAATGCCGAACCGGCCGATATGGTTGCTCCAGCCGAAGAAAGCGCCCCGACAGAAGAATAAAGCTAAATAGATTAAACAGTTCCGTTCACGGGGCTGTTTTTTGTTGTTGGTAAAACGGCTGATGTATAGTATAATATTTTTATGTTTAAATTTGGAAAAAAGAAAACAAAAAAATCTTGCTGTAGGTTTTTCCAGCCAGTCAAAAGATTATTAGGCAGCAAGCGCTTTTGGTTTTATGTCTGCCTGTTGGCGGCAGCTTTTGTCGTCTGGCAATATTTCTTGCCTGCGCCATTAGAGGGCAATTGGCAGCCGCATACGGCCGTGATGCCAACGGTGGAGATAAAGGGACATTTAGCTACGGTCTATAATGTCCGCAATTTTCGTTATAGCGGTGAGGAAGAGGCCAGCCAGATCGACTATTACAACCGGACTTATGACCTGGACAAGCTGCAGAAGATCTGGTTTGTGACTGAACCGTTTTCTCAGAGCCGTAATGCCGCGCATACTTTCTTGAGCTTTGAATTCAGCGACGGAAAATATTTGGCAATCAGCATTGAAGCGCGCAAGGTTGTCGGCCAGACCTACGGTATTTTTAGAGGCTTATTCCGAGTTTATCCTCTGATGTATATTGCAACCGACGAACGCGATGCTATCTTGGCTCGAGCCAACGTGCGCCACCATGATGTTTATCTCTATCCGGTCAAAACCACTCCGGACAAGGCCAGAGCTATTCTGACTGATATGTTGCTGACAATGAACGATCTGATTGTTCATCCGCGCTGGTATAATACGATTACGGCCAATTGCACCTCGCTGATTGCCGGCCATGTCAACAGAGTCACTCCTGGCAAGCTGCCATTTTGGTCTTGGCGGCTGCTTTTTACCGGCCATGCCGATGAACTGGCGCTCAAAGCGGGTTTGCTGGATACGGATTTGAATATTGGCCAGGCACGCCTTAAATATAATATCAGCCCTTTTTCCAGGGAAATCGGTGATGTACCGGATTATTCGCAAAAAATTAGACAATCAATAAGCAAATAGGACCGGCTAATCAAGACGGTCCTATTTGACATCATGGGATGGATTTGCTGTAATTTAGCCATAAATCAATTAGTTATTTCCTAATTTATTATGGAGTTTATATGGAAACGGCCGTTGAAAAGAATTATGGTCGCAGAGTATTGTTTACTATCGGCGCAATCTTAGCATTTCTGGCCTTGCTGTGCTCATTCGGTGACTTTTTATTTTTTAATACACCATCGAAAGATCCTAGTGGAATCATTAGTATAATCTTTCTTGTAATTGCCGGTCTTTTCCAGGTATTTGGACCGGGCTTCAAGGCGTTTAAGGCCAAAAACAAATGGCGGTATCTGAACCTGCTTTTCTACGCTTTGGTATTGTATAATACTTCTTGCCTGCTTCGTTATTTTCAGCTGTCTATGACCACTGATGTATTTTTGATAATTACAATTATCCTTGTCGTGTGGCATAACCTGGGCTTTAAAAAGTTCCAAAACAGCTTGGATTTGTTTGTCTAGTTCAAAGACGTGGGGAATAATTCTCCACGTCTTTTTATAATCAAAAAACAACCCCCAAAAAATCAGGAGGTTGTTTTTAATCTTTAAGCAATTAATTCCAGTAACTTTACGAACCCTCCTTCGCTCTGAGTACAAAGCTACGGGCGGGCATGCTTTAAAAACTTTATAGACTGACCTATACGCGTTCCACGTATTCGCCGGTTTCGGTGTTGACGCGGATGCGGTCGCCTTGTTCGATGAACATGGGGGTCTGCAGGCTGGCGCCAGTCTCGATTTCGATCGTTTTCATGACATTGCCGGCGGAATTGCCGCGCACGCCAGGAGGGGACATTGTGACCTCAAATTCCAGCTTGATCGGCAAGTTGATGGTCATGGGATTACCTTCGTAATAGAGGACACTGACTTCGGTGTTGTCTTTGAGGAATTGCATCTGGTCGCCGATGGCTTCGATCGGCAGTTCAAACTGTTCGAAGGAAGTATTGTCCATAAAGTAGGCGTTGATCTCGTCTTTGTAGAGATAATCAGCCTTCTTGGTGGCGACTTCGGCTTCTTCGGCTTTTTCGTTGCCTTGGAAAGTGTGTTCCATGACATTGCCCGAGACCATATTGCGCAGCTTGGTCTTAAGGACGGCGCCGCCGCGGCCCATCTTGTGGTGCTCGGTCTTGATCACCACATAAGGCTCTTTGTTGATCTTGAGCACCTTGCCCAATTTGATTTCACTTAATGAGAGCATAAGTTAAGTTCCTAAAGTTTGTAAAGTTTATAAAGTTCGTAAAGCAGGGTACCTGATGTACAAACCGTATAAATGTTTAAAAGTTCGCAAAGCGATAGTTTGTAAAGAAATAATACCTATAACTTTATAAACTTTATAAACTTTACGAACTTTATAAACTTATTTGTTGGTGATGATCACCAGCGCCATGGCGCGGGCGCGTTTGACGGCGTTGGCCAGTTTGCGCTGATGCTTGGAGCAGACGCCGGTGCGGCGCTTGGGCAGGATCATACCATAGGAGTTGGTAAATTTTTTGAGCTCTTCTACATTCTTGTAGTCAATATCCTTGACGGTATTGTCGCAGAAGTAGCAAGTTTTACGGACAGTAATTGCCATATAGTTGATTAATTATTATGAGGATTAAAAGGGAATGTTGCCGACGTTGATTTCGTTGTTGTCATAGCTACCGCCGCCAGCAGGAGAGATTTCCTCGTAGCTGATGGTTGGTTCGTTGTGGCCCGGCTGTTCGCTGCGAGCTGCTGCCGGTTGATAGGTTTGGCCGCCGCCGGCTGGAGCGCCAGCGCCGCCGATGCGATCTAACATGATGATATTGTCGGCGACGATCTCGGTGGTATAGCGCTTTTGGCCGTCTTGGCCGACCCAACTGCGATTCTGGATGCGTCCTTCGACATAAATCTTGGAACCTTTCTTGACGAAGCGGGAGATGACATCCGCCAGGCCGCGCCAGGCGATGATGTTGTGGAAGTCGGCGCGTTCTTGCTTCTGGCCTTGCTGGTCTTTCCAGACCATATTAGTGGCGATAGAAAGCGAGGCAACCGGTTGGCCGGAGGCAGTCTGCCTGATTTCCGGGTCGCGGACCACATTGCCGATAATCATAGCTTTGTTCAGATCCATATGATTTGTTTTAGCGAGAGCTAATTATTTATAAAGAAGGTCGGAGGACAAGATGTTGTCCAATTTGCTGTCCAATTCTTTGTCGGAATCAAGCTTGAGAGTATCGTCTTCAACTTTGGCTTCCTTTTCTGTTGACTTGACTTCTTCTTCAGTTGGCTTGGCTTCCTCTTTGGCCTCTTGAGCAGGCTCGGCTTGAGCAGCTTTGGTCTCTTCCTTTGCAGTAGCTTTGGTTTCTTCAACCGGTTTTTCAGGACTGGCAACTTCCAGGGCGGCCAGGCGCTTTTCGACTATCTCGGCTTCGGCCTTCATCTGTTCGGCAGTCATGGCTACTTTGCGCACGATCTGGTGGCGCAGGATTTCGGTGTCCAACTTGAGGTCTGTTTCCAATTTGAGCAGTTCGGCGCCGTTCAGGTCGAATTCTACCAACTGGTAGTAACCATAACGGAAGCCCTTGATGGCATAGGCCAAGCGTTTCTTGCCCAAGTCATTGGTATAAGTGATGACACCGGCGCGGTTGCCAATCAGCTTGGCGACCTTTTCTTTGATCGGGTCAAGCTCGTTTTCGCTGTACTTGTTGGAAATCAAGTACATCAGTTCGTAGTGCGGGATCTTGTCTGATTTTACTTTAGACATAAATTGTTTATTTACAAATACGATTCTTTACCAGTTTTGCGTTGTTAATGCTGTGTGATAGATATTCGTATTCGTTGTTATTAATGATATGTTATTTGCTCCTACAAATACAAATTGCTACAAATTTACAAATATGAACTTGACGTTTAGAGAGGGATTTGTACATTTGTAATAATTTGTATTTGTAGGAGCATTGAATTTTGTGAGGATACAAAAGAACTTCCCTCTGGGCATTTTTGAAAATTGCTTCTTGGGGAAGTTTCATGAAATGCCCATAACTGCTGATCTAGGACCGGCAGCCTAACCGCCGAAGCGGGTAATGGAAAAGGCTAATATAGATTGTGAAGCTATGCTAACATAAGCCGAAAAAAGAGTCAAGACTTGACATTTGAGGCTATTCATGATAGAAAATAGCCAATATTTAATAACTCTTTGACAATTTATAAAAGGAAAAACGCCATGTCTATTGCAAGCATTAAAGACGGTTTGGCTAAGATAGCCGCAGAAAAAGCAACTGGGCAATATTTGCTTCAGGCCATTGAAATTAATGAGACTAATAAGCAAGAATTGCAGAAGCGGATTGATGACATCAATGAGAATACGCGCGACCTAAGGCAGTCTCTGCAAGCAACAAATCTGAGTATCGAAATTCTGAATTCAAATATCAGAGCGATACTTAATTTCAAGCCGGAAATCTTAGTAGATTATCTACAGAAGATGGTTGAATTAAATCCAGGACTGCAATGGCCGACCCAACTGGACGTTGACCAAGAACCGGAAGAATTCAGTAAGGATCAACTAGCTCTGCTATTTCGCACGGTGGTTTCTGTCCAGGAATCTATGAGTAAAAAATTAACAATTAGCTTAGAGGCTTGGCTGATGTACCACGAAATTTATTTCGTCTTTCAGCTTTTGACTTTGCCGGCAGCATACGGCAATCTTAGTGATGATGGCCGGCGAGAGTATGAAGATTTGCTGGAATTATTAGAAAGGCATGGCTTGTCCAAGTGTCTGGAATACCATCCCAAGTAGCACAAATGGCAGCTTATTTCGATCTGTATCGAAGTGAAATTTATAAGGATGTCAGTCTTAATAGTGACCCTGAATTAAACATCCACGCTAAGTTAAAAGAATTTGAAAATAGATATTTATCAACCGTACAGGAGTAGTAATGGAAAATTTATCAGCTGATCAATTGATTCAGAAAATAAATGAATTAGAGCAAGGCATTACTCAATATGCCAAGGCTGTAGAGGTGACAAAAGCCGTTATCGCTAACGATGAGCACCAGATTAGTATGTTGCAGCTCTCAATTGCAGGTTATCAGGCGACCCTGGAAAGAAGTTTTGCTTCAATCAAGGAGTATAACGACGAGCTATATGCTTTGTCAGAGCAATTAAAGGCAGCCTTTAATTGCGATCCGATCGATTTTCTACGGCGGCTTAATGGCTTGCATGAGGATCGAGCTAAGCTTAGTTCGATCATAAGCAGGAGCCTAAAAAATGCTGACAAAGAAGAAGAGCCGAAAGATTTGGATGAACATGAGACTATCTTTACTCCTAACCAATTGGATTTCATATTCACCTTATTTAAAGAGTTAGCTAAAGAAGACATCAGGCTAGAAAGATTCGCGCATATCATGACAAGAGCCGGATATTATTATCCTTTTGAGGTGATCGCCTTACCGCAAGACGCGATAGTCGGTATCGATGGTTTTGGCAAGGCTTCTTGGAAGTCTTATATAGCCTTATTGCAACATCATCATCTAGCGCCGTATAAGGAGCTCAGCGCTAAACAGAAAGAACAAATGATTGATTATGTCACTCATAATTACAACACTTTAACTAGAGATGTTAAGGTTAAAAATCAATACACTTACGAGCTCGAGTCGGAAATCCTCTCGAGGATCGATAAATACAAGAGATGAGATAGAACTTTTAAATGATTAACAGCCGACCCGGCCAACGGGCCGGCTTTTTTATACACAGGCGGTTGATATTTTGGGGATATGTGTTATGGTGCCAGCACTGTGTCGCCCAAAGAGGCGGAAATATGTTATAATTAATATTATTAATAAAATCGTTTAGATATGTCATTCCCGCCCGCCAAAGGTCGGGTTGACTCCGGCGGGAATCTACATCGCTACATACCTCCAATGATTAGATTCCCGCCTGCGCGGGAATGACAAAGAAAGGCGGGAGTGACATGAAATATATGAAATACTTTTTTGTTTTTGGCAGCCATCCGGACCTGTCGCTAGCGGAGCTGACGGCGGTTTTGGGCGATGGCGTGCAATACCTCAATCTCAGCGCCGGCGTGCTGGTAGTGGAGGCCGAGAGCCTGGATTTGGCCAGCCTGCATCAGCGTCTGGGCGGTACGGTCAAGATGGGCGAAGTCTATAAACTGATACCCAATCTGTCCGAGTCGGCTATCAAGACAGGCATCAAGGAAATCTTGGCCATGGCTACCAAGCCGTTTTTTGGAATCTCGCTCTATGGTGGTAAATTTAAATTCCAGCCTTTGGCCTTGAGCCTCAAAAAAGAAATCAAGATTAATGACCGTGCGCCGCGTTATGTGGTCTCGAAGGAAGCTATCCTGTCTAGCGTGGTCGTGGAACAAAATAAACTGACCAGCGGGGGAGCGGAAATCGTGATCGCCAAATGTCCGCAAGGCTTTTGGCTGGGACGTACCAGCTTTGTTCAGCCTTTTAAGGAATTATCGGCCCGCGATTATGGCCGGCCGGACCGTGATGACCAGTCGGGCATGCTGCCGCCCAAGCTGGCGCAAATGATGATCAATCTGGCCGGCGCCGACACCAACCGAGTATTATTGGATCCTTTCTGCGGCTCAGGCACGATAGTTAGCGAGGCCTTATTGATGGGCTTCGGCCGGATCATTGGTTCGGATATCTCTGAAAAAGCCATTGCCGATTCCAAGAATAATCTGGCTTGGCTGCGCCGCCATTATAATCTGACTACCGGCACTTGCCAGTTGCACGTGATGGATGCCACCAAGCTGGCCAGCCTGATTCCGTTACAATCATTAGATTTGATAGTGACTGAGCCATATCTAGGCCCGCAGCGAGGCGCCCGTGATCTGGACAAGGTCAAGCAAGATTTGGATAAATTATATAGCGATGCAATTGCCCAGTTTGCCCAGGTCCTCAAACCGGGCGGCAAGTTGGTTATGATTTGGCCGCGGCTATTGCGTACGGCCAAGGTCTTTGTCGATATCACTCCTAGCATCAATGGCTTTGAGCAATCTATGCCTTGGCCCAAGGCACTGGAAATGCGCCAGCCACAGACCTTGCTCTATGGCCGAGAGGGTCAAAGCGTCTGGCGCCGGATCGTGATTTTGGTAAAAAAATAGGGCCCATTTAGGGCCCTGCCACGAATAATCATTTTGATTGGTATATCAGCATGCAGCATAACGAAAAATATAAGGATTCTTTAGGAACTAATGAGTTTACCGGGGGGCGGACAAACTACGAGGAGGCCTTCGGGTATTCGATATAATAGGTCGTTACAAGATATAAATCAGTGATATTGCGTGGGAAACAAGATAATTTAAGGTACAATTCTTAAAATAGGACCGGCAGGCCAGCTAGCGCCAAGCCGGTCCTTTCTGCTAGTTATATTAAGGGGTAATATTTAGCACTTGCATTTAAACACTATTTTTAAAATAAGTCAAGCTAAACATAATTCAAATCTAGAAATTGGGAAAATGCTTGGTATTCTTGTATTTATTCGTAGACCTGCCTGCCGGCAGGCAGGTTTGAATTCCCATTCGTAGCATTTGAATTATATGTTATTTGTTGATCAAAAAATTACAGATATCGCCATCTTTGACGGTATATTCTTTACCTTCGGTGTGAAGTAGGCCTTTGGCTCGGGCAGCGGCTTCGGAACCGCAGGTGATAAAGTCTTGCCAAAAAACAACTTCGGCGCGGATAAAGTTCTTAATAAAATCGGTATGGATAACGCCGGCGGCTTCGGGCGCTTTGGCTCCGACCGGAATAGTCCAGGCGCGAGTTTCATCGCTGCCGGTAGTAAAGAAACTAGCTAGGCCAAGCAGCTGATAGGCGGTTTGGATTAGGCGGTCCAGGCCGGACATCGAAAGTCCCAGAGCCTGGATATATTCAGCTTGTTCCTCGGCTGGCAGAGCAGCAATTTCGTTTTCCAATTTGATGTTAAGCGGCAGTACATGCTGGCCGAATTGGGCTAATAGCTCCGGGCTGGAAGTAGTACCATCGTCAATATTAATTACGTATAATAGTGGTTTGATGGTTAGCAAATTCAAATCTTTGATATCGATTAGTTCCTCGGTCGTTAGCGGTAAATCACGCACGGATTTCTCGGCTTCCAGGTGCAACTTGATCTTAGCCAGTAAGTCACGGAAATCGATTGCTTTCTTGTCTCCGGCTTTGCAATCTTTGGCGGCCTTGTCGTAGCGTTTGGTGACTGTCGCAAGATCTGCCAGGATTAATTCCAGGTTGATAATATCTTTGTCTTCGGTTGGGTTGATGCGGTTGGCGACATGGATGATATTTTCGTTCTCAAAGGCGCGCACCACTTGGCAAATAGCCTGGCATTCACGGATATGGGACAAAAACTGATTGCCTAGCCCTTCGCCCTTACTGGCGCCTTCGACCAGGCCGGCGATGTCGACGAATTCCACAATGGCTGGGATAATCTTGGCAGGCTTGGAGATATCGGCAATCTGGTAGAGTCGGCTATCGGGTACTTCAACCATGCCGACATTGGGTTCGATAGTGCAGAAAGGATAGTTTTCGGCCGGGGCTTGCTTTTTAGTTAGAGTATTAAAAAGGGTTGATTTGCCGACATTGGGCAAGCCGACGATTCCGATGGATAATGACATATGTTTATTTGAAATAATTGGAGATAGCTCTAGAAAAATATCATAATATTGGCCAAAATGCAACCCGTGGGCAGATATTTGCATTTTTAGGTAGAGAGGCTATAATTCAAGCAATTTGAAGTTCATTATTTTGTTCATTTAGGGAAGGTGTTTCATGGACGCAAAAGGCTGGTTCGTAGTTTTTGCCATTGTCGGGATAATTGCAGTTTTGGTAATCGGCATTTTTTGGTATTTGTTAGACTTGGTCCATACAAAATTGGGCTGGGAAATTATGGTCGCCAGTATCATTGTATTAGGGGCCTCATTGGCTATATTTTTTAAGCCAGGAAAACAAAAAACGTTTGAATCAAAATAATTTGATCGCAGAAATTAAATATCCTTAACCAGCGCGGCTAAGGATTTTTTATTTAGCCTTTAGATAATAAAGACCTGCACATTGGCAGGTCTTTATTGTTGGTGGGCAATAGAGGACTCGAACCTCTGACCCCTTCGGTGTAAACGAAGTGCTCTAACCAACTGAGCTAATTGCCCAAAATAATCACATAATTTTGATTTGATCGGAACGAACCTCTGACACCTCCGATGGACATCGGAGTACTCTAACCAACTGAGCTAATTGCCCCGATTTGTGCGAACGAGAGGATTCGAACCTCCACAGCCTCGCGGCCGCCACCACCTCAAGGTGGTGCGTCTACCATTTCGCCACGTTCGCAATTACTAAAGCTAGTTTTAACTTTAGTATAAATGTCTTGATTTTGAGACTGGATTTGTCCCGATGTAAATCGGAGCGAACCTCCACAGCCTCGCGGCCGCCATCCCGATGTCCATCGGGATGCGTCTACCATTTCGCCACGTTCGCCTTCGCCTCGCCGAAGCTCGGCTATGGCGAACGCAGTTCGCTATAGACGAGCGAAGGCGGGTTGTATCTCGCCGAAGCTTTTAGCGTAGGAGGGTTGTACCTCGCCGAAGCTTTTAGCGTAGGAGGGTTGTACCTCGCCGAAGCTTTTAGCGTAGGAGGGTTGTACCTCGCCGAAGCTTTTAGCGTAGGAGGGTTGTACCTCGCCGAAGCTTTTAGCGTAGGAGGGCTTCGCTTTTTTTATTTTGACAAAATCAAAAGTCGTTTATTTGACGACTTTTAACTTTTTCTTGTAGCCATCCAGGAGGAAGTATAGTTTGGATTTGCTGACCTTGTATTGTTTCTTGACCTCAATCTTGACGATAGACGGCAAGTTTAAGGGGAAGATTTTTTCAACGGTCACGCCCTCTGAAACCTTACTGACAGTGATGGTAGCGCCGGCTTCGTTGCCGTGCTTGCGAGCAATGATAGTGCCCTCATAATACTGTAAGCGTTCTTTTTCCTGGCCTTTGGCGTTGGTTTCTTTGATCTTTTGATAGATCCTGACTACCATGCCCGATTTCAAAGAAGCTTTGATTTCTTCTAGATCGGTGCTGTCGATAGCCTTCATTTCCTTTTCTTTGGCCATATTGATTAACAAAAATAGACTGTTTAAGAAGTCTTTTAGCTTTTATAGATTATAACATTAGCCAATTTTTGTCAACTATCAGCAAAAAAAGGCATAATTATGCCAGTTTCGCTAACATTAGCCATAGAATTGATTAGATTAACATGCAGATATTTAAATAATGCCCGTAGGGTTCCAAATTTTTTATATTTGATTTTTTATATTTGATCTTTTCTTGCCAGCGCCTCCCGGATTTGCTATATTACTATATTGCATAATAATTAAGGGCGACATATAAAGGGCGCCTAGGTAAAAATATGAACAAAATACTTATTTTTGTAGTAGTGATTGCGGCTATCGGCTTGCTTTTGGTAGCTTTTCTTAAAAAACCAAACACACCTAAGCCCGTTGTAGATAATACAAACAAGGATATCGTAACCGAAGAGCCGATCAAAAATTTGGAAAAATTTACAATAGATACCGAGAAGTCTGAGGTGGCGTGGAGCGGCAAGATGGTGCTAATCAACAAGATTCACAACGGAACTATTAAGGTTAAGGAGGGCCGCTTGGATTTTGACGGCGCCAACTTGGTTGGCGGACGTTTTGTTCTGGATATGGCCACAATTGCAGACAATGATCAAAAGGGGGATATGAAGGATAAGCTGGAAACTCATCTCAAGAGCGCTGACTTTTTTGATGTAGCTAATAATCCTGTTTCCGAGTTGATTATTAAGTCGGTTTCTGCCAGTTCTACTCCTTCTGCCTCTTCGACTGCTTCGACCACCAGCACGGCTGATATGTTTACGATTTCTGCTGATTTGACAATTAAAGGCATTACTAACAGCATCGAATTTCCAGCCAAAATAGTTAAGACTGGTAATATGGTGGAGACTATTGCCGAGATTAGGATTGATCGTTCGTTGTGGGGAGTTAAGTATGGCTCTGGCAAGTTCTTCTCCGATTTAGGCGACAAGGCTATCGCCGATGAGATTGTCTATAATATCAAGCTGGTTGGCGTAAGCGACGCGCCAATCGCTGAAGCGCCTACGGCTACTTCGACTCCGACTTCCAGCCCCGAAAATATTACGGTAAATGCGCAAGGCGCCACGATTAAAGTAGAAGCTTCACCTACACAAAAATAGTAGAAAAAAACCGGTCCGATGTTCATCGGACCGGTTTTATAATTGTTAGTATTCGTTTTCTTCATCAGCCATGCTATCGGTAGCGCTTTCGTACATTTCGTCTAGCTGGTCTTTGATAAATTCGATATTGTCATCATCGCTTAATTTGCCTTTTTCCATGAAGTATTCGATAGTCTCATCGACTATTTCGGTATAGGCGTCACGCTCAACAGCAGCCTGCTCGCGCATCTTCTTTTTGACCAGCTGATATATTTCGTTGATTATTTCGTCCATATAAATATAGTATAGATTAGGATTAAAGATTGGTCAATAATAAAAAAAACAAGCTCAATTAAAGCTTGTTTTTTTATGTGCGCCCAGCAGGATTTGAACCTGCGACCGTTCGCTTAAGAGGCGACTGCTCTACCGCTGAGCTATGAGCGCAATTTTTTGATTTGTTGATGTTCGCGATGTTCGCTTAAGAGCCCGCCAGCTGGCGGGTCTACCGCTGAGCTATGAGCGCAATTTTTTGATTTGTTGATGTTCGCGATGTTCGCTTAAGAGCCCGCCAGCTGGCGGGTCTACCGCTGAGCTATAGGCGCTGAATCAATTGACAATTTTCAATTATCAATTATCAATGAAAAGAAAACGGGGAGTCAATTAACAATTAGGTTCCCCCCAATTGAAAATTGATAATTGATCATTGAAAATTGAATTTGTGGCGGGGGCGGGACTCGAACCCGCGACCTTAGCGTTATGAGTGCTACGCTCTAACCAGCTGAGCTACCCAGCCTAATCAATTGACAATTATCAATTATCAATTAAAATGCAAGAACGAGAAGTGTGTCCCCATTGATAATTGTCAATTGAAAATTGATAATTGAATTGGTGCTCCCGTCAGGATTCGAACCCGAAACCCTTGGTCCCCCGCCTGGCCGCTAGTGAAATCAGGTTACACACTTGTGCTCCCGTCAGGATTCGAACCCGAAACCCTTGGTCCGAAGCCAAGTGTGATATCCATTTCACTACAGGAGCAAAATTCGGCTACTAATTTTTTCGTATCTAACGGCGGACAGGGAAGCCTCAAATAGATATATCCATTTCACTACAGGAGCTAATGGCGGGAGTTGTGGTTAGCTTGTTTGTAGCCACAAAAATCCGGATAACGGACGCCTTATAATTTAACAACAAAATCCGGGCTTGTCAAACTTTTAAGATTTTTAGTCTGTCAGGTGGCCGCTTTTCTTTGATAGCCCCCTTTTTCTGCTATATATTAGCAAAAAACTCCTTTGTTAAGGAGTTTTTTGCTTTTATTCAGATTCTTCTTCGGTAGTAGCTTCAGCGACTGGGGCCGGCTCATTGACGGCTGCTAGGTCCTTATTCTTCAAGGCGTCTTTAAGGGTCTTACCGGTCTTGAATTTGGCGACCGTTACCTGAGGAATGCGGATTCTCTGGGTTGGATTCTGTGGATTGATACCGCCGCGAGCATGGCGAGTCTTGGCTTCAAAGGAGCCAAAACCGACAATGTTGACCTTGCGGTCTGCTTTTAGCTCGTCGATGATAGTATTGATCAAACAATCAACCATCGCTTCGGCTTGCTTTTTGTTAAGGCCGGGAACTTTCTCGGCGATCCTCTCAATTAAACCAGCTTTGTTCATATTTTTAAAGCTTATTATTTAGAGATAAAAATACCGGCAGTGGCTAAGCCCATCCAAATGACAGCCAAGACGATAGTGGCGCGGAAAATCATTTTTTCGGCACCACGCTTTGTGCGGTAAATGTCACTAGAGCCGCCAAAGGCGCCTCCCATGCCAGAACCTCTTGATTGCATCAGAATGGAAGTAATCAATAGGATTGAAACTATAATCTGCGCAATTTGGATAATAGTGGAATTCATAGCTTATTTTTTGGCCTCTTCGATAATAGCGGTTAAAACGCGCTTGTTATTGATGGCTAAATCGGCTAATACTTTGCGGTCCAATTCGATGTTGGCTTTTTTTAACAAGCCAATCAATCTGGAGTAGGACAAATCATGTTCAACGGCAAAGGCGCTGATTCTGATCTGCCATAAGGCGCGGAAATCTCTCTTTTTCAGGCGTCTGTCGCGATAGGCGTGTACGCCGGCTTTAGTGGCAGCCACTTTAGCCAGTTTGACGCGATTTTTGCGTCCCCATCTATAACCTTTGACTGAGGCTAAGAGCTTTCTTCTTTTTTTGGCGTGGATAACACCTCTTTTGACTCTAGGCATAATGTTTCAAATTATTTGTAAGGCATCAGTGCGAGCAAGTTCTTAACGTCCTTGGTGCTGGCTGAAATGTCTCGTCTTTTGTTTCTCTTAGTTTTTCCGGTTTCACGGGCGTTGAAATGATCTTGTCCTGCTTTGCGGCGCACCAGCTTATTAGTTTTGGTTTTGGTAAACCTCTTAGCCGTTGCTTTATGAGTCTTGATTTTGGGCATATTGGTCTAGTCTAAGATAAAAACGTAGTTGTCCAAGAACTACATTTTGCTTTAAAATTAGCTTAAATTACTTCTTATTGGCAAGTAATATGTTAAAGGAGTTCTCTTGTTTTGTCAAGTTTTCTTCGACGGTCACGTTCAGGTCTTCGGAAGCCTGTAACTTGGCTAGAAACTTGTTGATTGTTTCAACGGCTGCCTGCGGGTGCTGGCGTTCGCGGCCTTTGAGACGGACTTCTACTTTGACTTTGTCGCCTTTAAGCAAAAATGACTTGGCTTTTGTTAGGCGGACATCGAGATCGTGTTCTCCGATGCGGATGGAGAGCCTGATTGTCTTGGTGTCGGTCTTTTTGGTGTTAGCCTTCTGTTTCTGGATTTTTTTGTCCCTTTCATATTTGAATTGGCCAAAGTCCATAATCTTGCAGATGGGCATGTCTGATTTGGGGTTAACTTCTACCAAGTCTAGCTCAGCTGCTTCAGCCAGAGCTAGGGCTTCTTCGAGAGGCGTCGGGCCTCTGGATACACCCTCTTCGTCGATTAGAGAAACAATAGGCGCGGTAATGCGACGATTAGCGCGGAATGTTTTTTCCGGTTCGATTTTTGGTCTGCGGTGGATTCTTCTCATAATTGATTAAGCTCTAAGCAGCCTTTTGGAGGCCTTTTTATGGCGTTTGGGCCAAGACTTGATAATGACAACTCCGACTGTCGCCAGCGGAATAGCTAGAAGCGCTCCTAATATTCCGCCTAACTGATAGCCGACTAGCAATACCAAGATGCTGATAATTGGATCAAGGCCAACGGCTTGGCGCATAACTGTAGGCACTAAGACGCTGTTCTCGATTTGTTGGATAAGGAAAAATATAATAACTACAAACAGAGCTAATAATGGAGATTGGGTTAAGGCCACAAGTGTAGCGGGGAAGACAGATATAATAGGCCCTATGTAAGGCACTGCCTCGGCTATGCCGGCGATAATCGATAGCAATAAGGCATACTTAACTCCCAAGATAGACAGGGAAACATAAGTAAACAGAAAAATAATAAAGCACAGGAACGTTTGCCCGATTAACCAATGACCCATTTTACGTTGCACTTGGTTGCTAATTTCCAAAACATGCTCACGTTGTTTCGCCGGTGCCAAAGAGGCAATTGATTTTTTGACCGATTTTTCCTCGCTGACCATATAAAAAGTAAGAATCATGATCAAGAGCAAGGTCAGTATGCCTGATAAAAAATTGGTGATACCGCCTAACAGGTTATTGATACTGCCTTGCATGGCCTGGCTGGCGCCATTGACTACGCTGTTGATGTTTAACCAGGGGTAGCTTTGGCTAAAGCTGCTTAGCTTAAAGATAAACGGCTGTATTCCACGGGCAAGAAGAGGCAGATTGTTGGCAAACTCGGTTGCCTCCAGAACTAAGGGTTGAATGGTAAAGGACACCAGAAATATTAATATCGTGGTAATAACCAGATAAATAGCAACAAGGCTAATAGATCTAGGCAGCTTTTTGGTGGTTAGACTATCGACAAGCGGATTTAGCGCTAGGCTAAAAACAAAGGCCGTTAGTATTATTAAGACAATACTCCATAAGCTAAACAGCAAATAAGTGCCGCCTAAAATAGCCAGAGTCTTGATAATTGTCTTGGTGTCGATTGAAATTGAGTAGGACTGATTATTTTTTGGCATAATGTTAGAAAATCTTTTACATTATAGCAAAAATTGTCAGTTCCGCCAAATTTGATCGCTCCCAGAGCTGCCGTCCTGTAAATCAGAACGGCAGTAACTTGAAGAAATAAATTATTGAGCAGCTTCGGCCTTGTCGGCTTGTTCTGTTTTCTCGGCTTTTTTCTCGCTCTTGACGGTCAGACCAAGGCGATGTTCATTGGGTTCTACCGACATGATGGTGAAATCCATGAGATCGCCTACTTTATATTTATCTTCGATTTTCTGTCCTGGGGCCAAGGCGATCTGGCTGATGTGGGCCAAGCCGTGTATATCAGGCTCCAGTTCTACAAACAAACCGAAAGGATTGATTTTGACGATGGTGCCTTTGTGAGCTTCGCCTACCTTGTACTTCTCTTGGATATTGGCCCAAGGGTCGTTGGCTAGCTTTTTGGCAGACAGGAAGATTTTAGAACCGTTAATGGAAATAATTTCGGCCTTGAGAGTTTCGCCTACTTTGTATAAATCGCTAGGATCTTCGATGCGTTGCCAGGCTAGTTCTGAGATATGGACCAAGCCCTCCAGATTGTTGCCGAAGGCTAGGAAGACGCCAAAGTTGGTAACGGCTGTAATAGTGCCCTCGATGACATCGCCGATCTTGTATTGGCTCAAGACATCTTTCTGGCGTTCCTGCCAGGCATTCTTTTCGCTGACTACCAACTTTTCTTCTTTTTTGTCCAAAGTAATAATCTGAACATCCAATTCTTTACCGATTAAAGACTTCAGTTTTTCCAAGATCTTGTTTTTGTCACCGCCAGAAACTCTGGGGTAATTCTCCGGAGAGAGCTGAGAAACAGGCAAAAAGCCGGTTACCTGGTGGTAGCTGATAAGCAAACCGCCGCGGTTGGCTTCGTTGACGCGCATCTTGATGCTGGTTTTGTTGGCAAAAGCTTCCTGCAAATTGACCCAAGTTTTTTCTTGGCCGGCATGGCGGAAAGATAATTCAAGTTCGCCATTCTCGTTTTCTGGCTCGACAACCGTGGCTTCTAAAATGTCGCCCGGCTTGAGCTTGGCATAATCGGAGGATTCATAATACAATTCTCTTCCGCGGACAACGCCGGTCATCAGGCCATCGATGTCCAATTGAACCTCCGATTTAGAGGCAGAAATAACGGTACCTTGCACAGTGTCCCCAACTTGCGGGATGTGGTCGGTGGTGGCGTCTAAGAGCTTTTCAAACTCTGAGGTTGGTTTGGTTTTATTCATAAATTTTTGGCTAAAATCAGCCAATAAAAAAACCCCTACTTAACCCGAGTGGTCTCTGTCGAGGCTCGAGTTTCCGGTCACCTTTGCCAACTGGCTATAACTCCGGAATATCTTAAAAGGTGAGTATTTGATTTTTTGCTATCATAAGCTATTTTTCAAAAAAATGCAAGAGACTTGGCTAATCTTAGCCTTATAGAATAAAAAGGCTAATATTAGCCATATAGTAATATGCATATTTTAGCGAACCTTGCGATAAAATGGTAATTTGGGTATTATAATAATTATCACTGTTTACAGAGATCTATCGGCTTCAATTAGACGCCTAGCCTAGATGTGCGGGCAGGTTAGAAATATATTTTATGAAAGTAGCTATATTGGGAGCGGGAGCTTGGGGAACGGCTTTAGCAGAGTTATTGGCGGACAAGGATTATGAAGCAAGGCTATGGTTTTATGACAAAAAAGCCTTGGCAACAGCTATAAAAGAACGGGTAAACCCGTATTTACCCGGCCTAAGGTTAAATAAGTCCCTTGTTTTGAGTGGTGATTTGGCGCAAACGTTAGAAGGCGCTGATTGGCTGGTTTTAGTGATGCCGGCGCAGCATTTAAGGGCAACCTTGAAGCAGATTAAGCTTTTGTTGCCGTCTCGCGTAAAACTAGTGCTATGTTCTAAGGGTATCGAAACCAAAGGCTTTGCTTTGATGAGCGATGTTCTGGCGCAGGAATTGCCAAAATATACGAATAAGGCGGTCTATCTGTCTGGACCCAGCTTTGCCGATGAAGTAGCTGCCGGTCGTGAAACAGCCGTGGTGATTGCCGGCCCGAAGCTTTTGGCCGTACAGGCGCAGCAATTATTCGCTACCCCTAATTTTCGTCCCTATGTCTCCACAGATATCATTGGTGTGCAGGTGGCGGGAGCATATAAAAATATTTTAGCCATCGCCGCCGGCATTCTGGCTGGATTAGGCAAGGGGAGAAATCTGCAGGCGGCCTTGATCGCCCGCGGGCTGAAAGAAATGACTGATTTTGGCCAAGAGCTGGGCGCGCAACGGGCAACTTTTTCCGGCTTGGCTGGAGTGGGCGATTTGGTGTTGACTACGAGCAGCGCTAAGAGCCGTAATTACAGCTTTGGGGTGGAGATCGGTCAGGGCGCACGGGCGAGTGGCTTGCTGGCTAGACAGGCGGCTGTTGTCGAGGGCTACTACACTACCAAGGCAGTCTATGGCAAGACTCGGCAGCTTGGCCTTAAGCTCTCAATCGCCGAAGCGCTTTATCAGATTCTTTATCGAGGAAGCGATCCGGAAAAGGTGATCCAAAAATTAATGAGGCAACAATTGAAAGCAGAGTTATGAAATATAAAAAATTAAATATCAAATATTAAAAATATTGACATGATTATTTTTTATTGTTAGTATACCCGTACCCTAGGTATGGGTATATTTTAATTTTATGGTAGATGATAAAAAAATCGTAATCAGTTTGAAAAAAGCCGCCACCTTGATTGAGACGATTATCAAGATGGAGGAGGATAAGAAATATTGCATTGATGTAATGCAACAGAATCTGGCCGCTATCGGCCTATTGAAATCGGCGCACCAGATGTTGCTGGAGAAACATCTGAAATCTTGCTTTAAAAAAGCGATGGCTGCCGGCAGCGATACTACCAAAGATCGCATGATCGAAGAAATCTTGAAGGTGACCAAGCTGTCCCAAAAATAATATGGAAACAAAATTCGTAGTACAAGGTATGAATTGCGTCGGTTGCTCCCAAGGATTGGAAAGCATCTTGGGTAAACTGGCTGGAGTAAAAACGGCAAAAGTTGATTTGACTAGCGGGCTAGCTATTTTGAATTCAGAACAACCGCTCGACCCGGCCGTCGTGCTTGCCGAGATAAAAAGCCTGGGGTTTAAAGGCGAAGTTCTAAAAGATTAATATGGATAATAAACATATCTTAAAGGTAGGCGGCATGACCTGTTCGTCTTGCGAATTGTTAATCAAGGGAGAGGTTGAGAAATTGCCCGGCGTGCAGGCGGTTGAGGCCAATGCTAAGACCGGCGAAGTTGTCATAAAGCATCAGGGACAACTGGATGCTGACAAAGTGAGAAAGGTTATCAAGCAGCTTGGCTATCGCCCTGATGGAAAAGATGAAGTCGGAAAAGCGACTGATTGGCTGTATGCGTTGGGAGTCGTGGCGGTATTGGCTTTGGCTTGGCAAATGGCCAAGCAGTTAGGCTTGTTCGACCTGGTGTCTTATGATCCGGCTAAGGTTGGTTATGGCTCGGCCTTCTTGGTTGGCATCGCCGCCTCGATGTCTACTTGCCTGATGGTAGTCGGTTCGGTGGTAATCGCTTTTTCGGCAGCGACCGATAGCCATGAACATAAATTAAAGACTCAACTGTCTTTTCATCTCGGCCGTATCGCCACTTTTTTTATCTTGGGAGGCGTCCTTGGCTTGGTTGGCAGTTATATCAAATTATCCGGCAAGCTGTGGGGATTGTTGGCGTTCGTAGTCGCTGTTATTATGGCTTGGCTGGCGCTGTCTACAATGGGATTGTTAAAAGGCATACGGATGGGCAAATGGTGGACCAATTCCATCGCTCCTGTTTGGAGCAAGGCAATCAGCTCGCAGAAGCCGTGGACTCCTTTGTTGATTGGCGCGCTGACCTTTGTCTTGCCCTGCGGCTTTACTCAAAGCATGCAATTGTATGCCATTAGCACGGGGTCTTTCTTGAAGGGCGCTTTGACTCTTGGCTTGTTTGCTTTGGGCACTTTGCCGGTGCTGTTGGCTTTGGGCATGGGCACTTCCGGTATCAAGGAAAAATTCAGCTCAGGCATAGTGAAAAAAGTCCTGGGAATTTTAATTTTATTATTTGCGTTATATATTGCCAAGACCGGCTTGGGTATACTCGGCATTGCCACCGGTTCGGCCGGTCCGCAGACTTCCTCAACTCAAAATGCGCAAGGCAACGAACAGGTGATTGAGATGACGGTTGATGGCGGCGGTTATCGGCCTAGCAGCTTTACACTCAAGGAAGGCGTGCCGGTAGTGTGGAAGATCCACGGAGTCTACATTAGCGGATGCACTAGGCAGATTAAAGTGCCTGATTTTAATGTCTTGGAAACATTATCAAAAGGCGAAAATGAAATTCGCTTTACTCCGACCAAAACCGGCATAATCGGCTTTTCGTGCGGCATGGGAATGATTACCGGCACCTTTAATGTCATCCCGAACAGCGATGCTGCTTGCAAAGATGATTCAAGCGGAACTGCTTGCAAGCTGAATCAAAAACCGGGCGGAATTATCCAAACTATTGCCGATTTATTTGTGGCGCCAGCCGAAGCCGCAACGAAAAAAGTGATTATTCCGAAGAAGGTGGCCGTGAAAACGGCTGCCAAGAAAATCGCTCCGCCCAAGGCTCCGGTTGAACAAACAATCGTTCTGGATGCCGATAATTATAATCCGGCAATTCTCAAGGTGAAGGCGGGCCAGCCGATCAAATTGATTGCTCGCGTCAAAGTGTTGTATGGCTGCAATGACCAATTGGTGATTGTCGAAAAAAGGTCAGTGGCTGATTTGCAAAAAGGCGATAACGTCTTCCATTTACCTGCTTTGCCAGTTGGCGGCAGCTATCATCTGACTTGCGGGATGGGCATGCTGCAAGCGCGCATCGAAGCCAGCGCCTTTAATCAAAAAACTTTATAGCATGTAACATGTAACACAAGAGTTATTCCGATGTATGTCGGAATAACTCTTTGATGTAAAAAGGCTATCCTTTTGTGCCTATTTTCTTGTTTTAAATCAATCTTCACTCCAGTATACTAGTATACTGGAGTGAAGATTGATTTTATAATTGTTATAATAAATGGCATAATAAAATAATCCAGCATGCCGGTATGCTGGATTATTTTATATTATAGCAAGTTTGTTTGTTTTTAATTTTTTGCTAGCCGTTTGACTTGGTCTAGCAATATTTTTTTATTTTCCTCAGATCGTTTTCTCATGATATCAAAAATCTTGAAGGTGGTGACGCGTAGGCCGCAAAAGCGCATAATCATTATACTCCAAATTATTTTGATGGGGGTGCCGACCAGCTTATAAGTCCATGAAGGTCCGTCGCAAGTGATAAAGATGCGGGCAGTGCGTCCCTTAAGCAGCCCGACAGGGCCTTTCTCTGTGTAATTAAAAGCAAAGCCGTTGCTAAAGTTGTTGTCGATGAAATTTTTTAGGATAGCCGGGGCTTCCATCCACCACATCGGGAAGAATAAAGAAATTTCATCTGACCATTTGATCAGGCCGTGATATTTATCGCGTAAAGGGGTGGCTGCTACATCTTTGACATGTTTAAAGCTTAAGAATTCTTGGTGCGGTTCTTGGTATAAATCGATAAACTCAACTTGGTGTCCGGCTTGTCGCGCCGCTTCGGCATAAGCTTTGGCCGCCTTGCTGGAAAAGCCGTATTCAGAAGGGTGAGCCAGTATTATCAATTTTTTCATAATTTCTTTTTTATCCCTGCGAAGGCAGGGATCTGATGGGAGTAATATTTTTGCGTAAGTATACTAGTAAATAGTAGTCTATTTTTGATGAATAATCAAAGCTTATTGTAAATTGATCATTACTTAGTTGCCCGATTGTCTACCTCATAATTAGTATTCTGGGTCTCGAAGAAGTTTACCAGTTCCAGCGTGTCGGTGGCAGAGGCCATCCATTTGGCCGGATTGGTTACCTTGAAATGCGGGTCAAAACCCAGCTCTTCCAGGCGGCGATCGGCTACATATTGAACATATTGATTAACATAATCGGCATTCAGTCCCAGAATACCCTTGGGAAACATATCATGATTGTAATTATTTTCCAATTGCACACCTTTGATGATCAGATCCTTTATTTCTTGGCTAAAGCTGGCTGTGGCAATTTCGGGGTTTTCTTCCAGAATGGTTATAATCAGGTTGATGCCGAACTTAAGATGCAGGCTTTCGTCGCGAATAACCCAGTCGATCATCGAGCCTAAATTTCGCAGTTGTTTCCGTTGGCGAAAAGACAGCGCTACCATAAAGCCGGAATAGAACCAGATGCCTTCCATGATAATATTGTAGCTAACTAGATTTTTGACGAATTGCTGTTTGCCGGCAAGCGTATTGATGTCCAGGTTTGTTTCGCTGGTTTGAGCCAGATAGCCGGTGATAAAATCTTCTTTGGCCTTGATGCTAGGTTTATCCAGATGCCAGCTAAAGATGGCCTCGCGGTCGATGGGCAGAGTCTCTAGGACATATTCAAAGGCCATGCAGTGATTGGCTTCTTCCCACATCTGCTTGGCTAGATAGAGATGGGCTTCCGGCGCTTTGAGGTAGGGGTAAACGCCTAATGCCAGCGAGCGGTTTACGATCAGTTCTGATGGATTAAAGAAGCTCATTAAGAAAGTGACAGCATGCTTTTCGTCGTCGGTCATTTTTTTCCAGTCTTCCAGATCTTCGCCCAGCGAGATTTCGTGCGGGAACCAGGTGTTGGCAACTGCTTGGTTGTAAAGGTCATAGGCCCATTGGTATTTGATGGGCCGCAGATTCATATCTTGATTGAGAGGTTTTCCTAGGATCATACTGTTAAGTTTATAAAGTTTGTAAAGTTCGTAAAGTTTTTAAAGTTATAGGTGTTGGGATTCATTATTTATTTAAGTTCGTAAAGTTTTTAGGGTTATAGGTACGGGTGATTAACCATTTAATAAAGTTTATAAAGCTTCTAGAGTTATAGGAGACTAATTTTATAAAGTAAACAAAAATCCCCAGTTCAACTAACTTTAAAAACTTTAAAAACTTTACAAACTTACTTATTGGCAAGAGTCGCAGGCTAGCCTTTCCATGGGGTCGAGGGGGCAAGCTGTTTTGTCCGCCGCTAATTCTGGCTCTAGGGCGGCCAGGGCGGCGCCAAAGCCGCGTCTGCCCATGCTGGCAGATTTGTTTACTTTGACCGTGCTCTGCTCGGCGGAGTGGCGGGGCTTCATGTGTAGATAGTAAGTGGTTTTGAGGCCTTTTCTCCAGGCTGTTTGATAGAGCTTGGCTACCTCGTCGCTGTCTCTGGTTTCCAGATACATATTGCGGCTGATAGCTTGGTCTATCCATTTTTGCGCAAGAGCGGCGATCTCGATATAGGCTTCGGGGGCAACACTAAAGGAGTCCTTGTAAATTGCTTTGAGTCGTTGCGGAATTTCTTCTATGTCGGCAAGTGATCCGTAGTTGGCCAGCAGTTGTTCTCTGGTTTGTTCCCAGAGACCGATTTTCTTGAGATCCAGCACTAGGTTAAAGTTTAGCTCCAGGTATTTTCCTGATAGCGTATTACGCGAAAAGATTTGCGCAAAGCGCGGGTCGATGCCTGGTGAAGTGCCGGCAACCAGGCCGATATTGGCGGTTGGCGCGATGGCCATAAGAGTGGAATTACGCATGCCGTTTTTCACTTTGGCTCGCAGCTTGTCCCAGTCTAGGGTGGTTGTTTGATTGATTGCCACTGTCTCGCCTCGGGAAGAGGCTAGCGTCTTTAGTGTATCAATCGGTACTAATCCCTGGCTCCAACCCGAGCCGTCAAAATATTGATAGCTGCCTTTTTCTTTGGCCAGTTCCGCTGACTCATCTATGGCCATATAGCTCATAAATTCGAAAATGCGGTCTGCTAAATCGTAGGCATCTTGGCTGTCATAGGCCAGGTTTAATTGTTCGAAAATATCAGCCAGCCCCATTATGCCGAGCCCGAGAGCCCTGTTGGCGCGGTCAAAGCTGTAGGCCTCGTCCACCGGGGGTTCATTGATGTCTACCAGATTGTCCAATTGCCGCACTGCCAGGCGCACCGAATGTTCGAACTTGGGCCAATCGATTTCTTGCGCGCTTGTTAAATGGCGAGCCAGATTAATGGACAGCAAGTTGCAGACTGAGATATTGTCTTTGTCTTGGGGCAAAGTAATCTCGGTGCAGAGATTGGAACTATGGATAGTGCCGGTATTATTATTTAGCGCGCGGACATTGATAGCGTCTTTCCAGGTCAGCCATGGGTGGCTGGTTGAGATAAGGCTGACGATAATCTTTTTGTATAGTTCGGCTGCTTTTATCTTTTTGAAATTTTTGATTTGGCCTTTTTCGGCTTGTTGGCAATAGTACTGATAGCGTTGATCAAAGCCTTGGCCATAGAGCTCGATTAGATCTGAGACATCGTGCGGGTCAAACATATACCAATAATCGTCAGCCGCCACTCGGCGCATAAATTCGTCGGACATGTAGACGGCGGTGTTGGCTGTGCGGGTGCGGCGGTATTCATCGCCCGAGTTTGATTTGAGGTCCAGGAATTCCTCGAAATCCAGATGCCAGTTTTCCATATAGAAGCAGAGAGCTCCCATTTTTTTGCCGGCGCGGGAAATAGCGCGGATAGAGGAGTCGATAATGTGCAAGAAGGGGACAGGGCCGGAAGAAAAAGTGTTGTTGGTGCTGATAGCCGAGCCGTTGGCGCGCAGGCGGGTCACATTCAGTCCGATGCCTCCGGTGGCCTTGCTAAGCTTCATGACGTCGGTAACAGTCTTGCCGATGCCTTCGATTGAGTCTTCCATGTCCATCAGGTAACAGTTTGATAGCCGAGGGCGGGCGGTGCCGGCGTTAATGTTGGTTGAGCCGCCCGGCAAATATTCCAAGGCGCTCATTTTTTGGTAAAAAGAAATAGCGACTTCTTCTTTGCGTTGTTCGTTAATGGCTAGTCCCATAGCAACGCGCATCCAGAAGTATTGCGGCGTTTCTAGCAGCTTGCCTTGGTGGTCTTTGCTTAAGTATCGGCGCTGCATGGTGGAGAGGCCGGTGTAGGTTAGGAGATCGTCATTAGCTGGAGTTAGCGCTGCGGTTATAACCTTTAGGTCATAATTATTCAACCGCTTGTCTAGATAACCGGAATTTATGCCCGCTGTAACATAATCATAAAAGCCATTTGCGTGCTTGCTGTTAAATTCGGCTGCGTCTTGGTAGTGGCCCAAGACTTCTTTGTAGATAACTTTGGCAAGCAGGCGGCTGGCAATGCGGTCAAAGGCCGGGTCCTCTTTGATGTTTTGGGCGGCCGAACTGATAATAGCTTGGTCAAGTTCGGCTGAACTGATGCCGTCGTAGAGGGTTAGAGTTGTTTCGGAGGCGATTTGGGCTACTTTGGCCTCCGCTTCGGCCAGTCCTTGCGCTGCCTTGGCTATTGCTTGGTTGATTTTGTCAGCATTAAAAGGCTCCAGTTGGCCATCTCTTTTTTTGATGTGTAGGTTCATATAATATCAATATATAGTGTTAAGATGATTTGTATTATACTATATGTTGATGTTTGGGACAACATAGAAAAAATCCTATAATCTTAGTAGGAAATATGGTTTATCCACAATTGTCTTTTGCTTGGAATAAAAAATTATCCCCAACTGATGTTGAGGATAATTTTTTTGTAATTCGCGTTTTAGATTTTGCCGACCAGTTCGAGGCCTGGCTTGAGCGTGGCAGCTCCGGGCTTCCAGGAGGCGGGGCAGACTTCACCGCCGTGTTCGGCTACGAATTTGGCCGCCTGTAATTTGCGCAATAACTCGTCAGCGCTACGGCCGATGGAATTATCATGTATTTCAATTGTCTTTAGCTGGCCTTCTGGATTGAAGATAAAGGAGCCGCGCAGGGCTACGCCTACGTCTTCCAGATAGACGTTCATAAGGCGGGCAAGCTTGGCGGTTGGATCGGCTACCATTGGGAAAGAAATATTCTTAATGATAGGGCTGGCGTCATGCCAGGCTTTGTGGACAAAGACTGTATCGGTCGAAACCGAAATAATTTCGGCGCCTTCGGCCTTAAAGGCTTCGTAGCGCTGCGCCAGCTCTCCCAGCTCGGTCGGGCAGACAAAAGTGAAATCAGCCGGATAAAAAACCATCACCAGCCAATGTCCGCGGAAGTCCGCCAGATTGATTTTTTTGATTTGTTCTTGCTGATAGGCTTCGAGGGCCATCTCCGGGAGTGTATCGTTTATGTTGATCATATGTATATGTATTTATCCCCGGTACTCCCGGGGATCTCCCCACGAAGGACAAGGATTGATTTATTAATGTTAGTAAATTAAAACTGATGTTGTGTGGAATTCGTCCCTAGCATATTTATCTCCGTGAACACGGAGATCTCCTGAACAGGTGCTACTGTGAAAAATATCACAATTGTAGTAAAAACTTTCCAATTACTTGAGGTTCGTCCCCTCCTGTATTTATC
>Ga0194053_10000201_pt1 | contig 46821 bp, 35 predicted proteins | sample SepL228m_MetaG_FD_161684 | JGI IMG/M metagenome (GOLD analysis project Ga0194053, IMG submission 161684) | Anoxic zone freshwater microbial communities from boreal shield lake in IISD Experimental Lakes Area, Ontario, Canada - Sep2016-L227-8m | ecosystem: Environmental > Aquatic > Freshwater >... | reverse complement strand
CATTGCTGCTACCAATGTCGATCTCAATCGTGCCATGACAGACGGACGTTTTCGGGAGGATTTGTACTACCGTCTAGCGGTGGTCGTTATACGATTGCCCTCATTGCGAGAGCGGACTGGTGATGTACAGTTTCTCGCCAGGGCTTTCCTGCAAAAGTTTGCGCATGAAAATAAGCGGCAGATTACAGGATTCGCTAGGCAGGCACTACAGACGATCAGCCAGTACGAATGGCCGGGCAATGTTCGCGAGATGGAAAATCGTATTCGGCGTGCAGTGATCATGGCGGATGGAAAACAGATTAGCGTTTCCGATCTTGATCTGGCGGGCGAGACTGTAGCGTCAGGACTTCAAGGACAAAGCCTTAAGGAGGCCCGGGAACATTTGGAACGGGAGATGATCCAGCGAGCCCTCGCCCATCAAAAGGGGAAAATTACGGCCGTGGCCGAGGAGTTGGGGGTCAGTCGTCCGACGTTGTATGAACTCATGGAGAAACTAGCGATCAAGAGGGAATAGTCATGATCAGGGATGATACGGGGTGGATACTGAGACCGTGGGGAAGGTTTTGGATATTCGTTGTACTCTTGAGTACGGCCTATTCGCCTGTCCTATTGCGACTCCTCAGGTACTCCGTTGCATCTGAACTCGACTCCTATATTCCCCTGATTCCCTTCATATCTGGTTATCTCGTATATTTAAAAAGAGGAACGGTGGCGGTCACCGTTGCACCGCCACCGCAGAAGATTATCCCGATCATTGCATGGGTGGTATCGACTGGTCTGCTTGTTGCTCAAGGTCTGCTCGTGTCTGGTTCCTGGTTTACGGGTGAAGCGAGTGTGCTGGTTTTGCCAGTGATGTCATATATTACGGCGCTCATGGGAGGAGTGGTGTATGTTTTCGGGTGGCCCGCATTTCGGGAGAAGTGGTTTGCGTGGTTATTTCTGTATTACATGGTTCCCTTTCCTGAACCGGTGGCGCATCTCTTGATGGTCGCTTTACAACAAGGGTCTGCGGAAGTGGCTTACGCCATGTTCAAGCTGACGGGAACACCGGTTTTCAGGGATGGCTTAACCTTCTGTCTGCCAGATCTGACGATTCAAGTGGCGGAAGAGTGTAGCGGGATACACTCAAGTATTGTGCTTTTCATAACAAGTCTGGTCGCAGGCCAGCTATTTCTGAAGAAGCCAGTAGGTCGTATTATGCTTGTTATTCTGGTGCTTCCCCTTTGTCTGATACGCAATGGGTTTAGGATCGTCTCGATCTCACTGCTTACGATTTATGTTGATTCAGGGATTATAGCTGGCCCGCTGCATCACCGGGGAGGTCCTGTATATTTTATTCTCTCGCTTGGGGTATTGGCGGCAGCTGTATGGGGGATACGGTGGTGTGAAAGAAGGAGGAGTGCTTGATATGAGTATATTTCCCAGCTTGCGAAGATTGTTAGCCGCCGTAAAAACGAAGCGGTTGATAAGTGGTGCAAGGATTATAAGTGTAATGCTTGTATATAGTGCACTCCTGAATGTGGGGTGTTCTTCGCAAGCGAAGACTGAAAGGCATTTGAGTCGTGCGAACCAATTCTTTCAGGCGGAAAAATATAGAGAAGCCGTCATCGAATATATGAATGTGCTGAAAGTTGACCCGACAAACCGGGTGGCAGTTCGAGGGATGGCTTTTACTCTGTATGAGTTAGGTGATGTACGCTCTGCAATCCCCTGTTTACTGAAGGCAGAAGAGCTGGATGCCGGCGATATTGATGTAAGACTGAAGTTGGGAACGCTTTACCTGGTTATGGGGGACAGGTCCAAGGCAAGAGAACGGGCACAATCAGTCCTGAAGCGGATACCAGACAATTTGGATGCAATGATTTTGTGGGGGGCGGGAGTGTCCACATCCAATGAGGTCGAGGAGGCCATCTCTCAAATGACAAAATATGGCGCAAAGTATGAGGGCCAGCCCAGGTACTGTGTGACCTTGGCCTCCTTGTATGTGAGTAAGGGGAATTATGTTGCAGCAGAAAAGATGTATCGGGAAGGGTTGGAGAAGTGTCCTAAATCATGGGAGATTCATCTTGCCCGGGGGGATTTGTATTTGCGCAAACGCGATTCAAGTCGGGCGGGCGTGGAGTATCAAGCCGCCGCTGACCTTGCGCCGGTCAAGTCTATAGCCCGGGTTAAGCTTGCCCGATTTCAGTGGGCCGACGGGAAAGTCGGAGAAGCCAAGAAGATTTTAGAAGATCTCTTGAAGCAGGCTGGTAGATTCAGTGCTGCTGCCCTGTGCCGGGCGGAGATTGCCTTGAGTGAGCGCGATTATGATACCGCGATGAAACTTCTGGAAGAAGTTTCAAAGGCAGAGCCCTCAAATCTTGAATCATTCCTGTTGATGCAACGCGTGAAGTTGGCGCAAGGCAAGGATGACGAGGTGATCGCTGCTTATGAGAAGCTGGTGGCTGCTTTCCCGAAATCAGCACAGGGGCGATATCTTCTTGGTGTAGCGCGGCTGCACAAGGGAGATGTTTCCAAAGCAATAAGTGAATGTGAGCGGGCTGTGGAGTTAGATGTAAATCACGTGGAGTCAATGCGGTTTCTTGCTGAGCTATATATTCGTATTGGGCAGCCCGATCGGGCGCTGGCGCTTTTGAAATCTGTGTGGAGTCGGTATTCCGGTGAGAGTTTTATCTATGTGTTAAAGGGGGCCGCCTATAGTGTTAAAAATGATTTTACCCAAGCGGCTGATGTCTATCGTGAAATGATAAAGAAAATACCGGATAGTCCTCAGGGGTTCTATCTTCTGGGGCTGGCTCTTCGGCGATTGAATCAGGAAAATGAGTCGATCCCAATATTCGAGAAGGCGCTGGAGCTCGAGCCTAACTTCATGGAGGCGTTGGAACAGTTGGTCGGGGTGATGGCCGTGCGCAGTCAAAGTTGGGATTCGTCTGTAAAACGGATTGAAAAGCAGATTGAGAAGGTGCCGGATGCGGCTGGGAATTATTATCTGCTAGGTAATGCCCTGTCTCAGAAAAAAGATTGGGATCAGGCGGAGAAGGCATTTTTGAAGGCCATTGACTTGAAACCTGATATCGCAGCTGCCTATGTGGGGCTGAGTTATGTTTATATCGCGACCCATAGGGAGGAGCAGGCACTTGAAAAATTGGATAGCGCCTTATCAGTGAACTCGAATAGCGTGGCTTCTCTGATGTTAAAGGGAACGCTCCTGATGAATAAAAATGACCCGGCCCATGCGGCATTGCAGTACCAGCGGGTTTTAGTGGTCAATCCTGCTTTCGTGCCGGCATTAAACAATTTAGCCTGTCTGTATCAGGAGAAGCTGAATCTGGAGGACAAGGCATTCGACTGTGCCCGTCGGGCCAGGATCCTGGCCCCGAGGGATTCCCGTGTCGCCGATACGCTTGGATGGATTCTATTTCATCGTGGCGAATACAAATGGGCATTGACGCTCTTGCGGGATGGTCTGGAGCAATTGGGGAGCGAGCCGGAAGTGCTGTACCATTTGGGAATGTGTTATGCGGCCATGGGTGACGAAGAAAATGCACGTAAATCCTTATCTCGTGCATTGGAGTTGGCGAAGACTTTTCCCGGTTCCGTAGAAGCGACTGGAATGTTGTCCGTACTGAGTGCTGGAGAAGATTTGAAAGAATTTCCGGACGTAGGTCGGGTGGAGGCGTTTCTTGATGCCCATCCAGATAACTCGTATGCCTTAGTAAAAGGAGGGGCGTTTTACGAGCGAGTGGGGGAGTATGAGCGAGCCCGGGATTTGTATGAAAAGGCCATTGCTCGAAACAAGCATTTTGCGCCGGCATTAATGCGTCTTGCGAAATTGTGGGCGAATCAACTCAAACAAATTGATAGGGGGCTGGTTTTAGCAAGACAAGCGAGAGAGGAGAATCCTGAGAGTCCAGAGGTTGCGGATATACTGGCATCGATTGCGTTTCGGAAGGGGGATTATAAATGGGCACAAAGTCTGATGATGGAAAGCATAAGCCGGGCAGGGGGAACACCTGCGCGTCAATACATGTTAGGAATACTTTCCTATGCGCTCGGGAACATGGATTCTGCGACTAACCTTGTAGGCCAGGTACTGAATTCATCATCTGGCGGAGGCGCTGTTGCTGCAGCAAAAGAATTCATGGAGCGGGTAAGACATCCAGAGTTGGCAATGAGTCGGATTCCGATGGCTGAAATGACAAACTCCCTGACTGTTGAAAATCTGCCGTTGCTGATGTATGTGGCGGGGACATATGAACAGAAGTCCGAAACACACAAAGCGCAATCGCTCTATGAGCAAGCAGCTGCCCAGTTTCCAGATTTTAGTCCGGCGTATAAGCGGCTGGCTCTTACATACAATGGGCAAAGGACATTTTCGGAGCAGGAATATAAACTACTGAAAAAAGCCCGGGAGCTACTGCCGGATGATCCGGAAGTGGGGTACATCTTGGGCAAGGCGGCATTTTCAAAAGGTCAGTATGATTGGGCGATGCGCTTGTTGCAGGAAAGCACGGTTAAGTTTCCAGAAAGGGCTGACGGTTATTATTATCTGGGGATGAGTTACCATCAGCTTAAGAACATCCCTGCCGCCAAACAAACTTTAAGCCGCGCGATAGAACTGGATCCGCGTTCTTGTCTGGCAACCGCGGCTCAGGAGATTCTACGTCAGATGTAGTCATAAAGTGGGAGGTGTGCCATGAGAGCATTTGATCAATGGTGTGTATGCGTGCTGCTGGTTACATTCCTGAGTGCGATGACGCTGGCCGCGCAAGAACAGAGTCAAGATTTTGGAGCGCCCTGGGTACTATCCATGCGAGTTGGGGGAGAGTATTCTGACAATCGGGATGGAACGTCTACAAACAAGCAAAGTAATCTCGACAGCTTCGTTGAGCCTCAAATCGTCATGCGATACCAAGATGCAGATCGCACTACTGCACAATTTGCGCTCATGCCGTTGGCGAAGTGGCATAGTAATCCCCGGACCGAAGCAGAGGGGGGTGCGCAAAAAGATGCAGAGCTTTTCGGGGCTGCCGAATTAGCAATGATGCATCGACTCACACCGACTGTAACGCTGAATGCGGGGGATCGGCTAGCCTATAACGATGATCCCAGGATGATTGAAACTGGAACTACGACACGGCGGAGTGAGAGTTATGTCTGGAATGACGTGCATATGGGTGGGGATGTGGCGTTGACCTCGGAGATTGGAGCAGGGGTCAAGGCAGGGAGCGTGACGACACGATATCAGGATAGCCGCGTGGCAAAGGGATTGGATACAGATTTGTTTACTGGGGAGGTTAACACATACTGTATGGCGAGGTCCGGCTGGAAGGTGCTTGGAATTCTCGGTGCGTCTGAGTTTAAGGCAGAAGAGACGACGGAACGCAGCCGTGGCTCTGCTGTTGAAACGTATGATGCGGGGCTTGAAAAAAAGATCATGCCGGGCTTGGTTGGCAAATTGATGGGTGGGCTGCAGGTTGTGCAATATGATAATTCTACTCTTAAGCTGGCACACATGGTGAATGAGAAGGCTGAATTGATATTTCGAGGGGCCGCGCCAATGCGGTTCCGTTGTGGCGTGGAATATGGTTATGCACCTCCCGGTGTCAGCGACTATTCGGCGCAAAAATCAATTACTTTATCAGGGGAAGTTGATCGTGATGTGTTGGCTGACCGGCTTACACTTCGTTTTCAGGGGCAGTACATGGACAGCCAATATACGAGCGAGGGGGTGACAGCTCCGGGGGGCTCCGAGACGTTGGCTCGGGTTGGTGCGCATGGCACATATCGCCTCACTGAAAAATGGGCAATCACGAGCGGTTATACATTTGAAAAATGGGACTCCCAGTTACGCGAATCATTCACACGAAATCTTGTGGATGTAAGCGTTAGCGCTGAGTGGTAGCGGATCGCAAGTATATTTGCGCTCTTCAAGTTGTCGCTGCCTTAAAGATTTGATTACCATCTTCCTGAATACTCCTTTCTTTATCAGGGAAACCCTGATGAATGTTTCAGGTATCACCGGATAGACGCGTTTCATGAACAATGAAACATTACCAGCATTGAACAAGTGCCTGAATACAGGTTCGGGATGTTTGCATAATTAGCGGGGCGGAGCTCGCTCAACTTTCGGGTCAAAGGTGATGACATGAATACTGCCAAATGGATTTTACAACGAATGCTGCCGACGTTACTGCTTTTATTGGAAACGACGAGTTGCAGGAGCGTGCCCGACATTGCAGTAGCGTCGTCTACTCCGCCCCCAGCGATGGTATTGTTGCCAGGTGATGATGTAGAGATAAGTGTCTTTGGGGTTCCTGATTTGAATACAAGTCAGCGTATCAGGCCTGATGGAAAGATTTCAGCCAAGTTGTTCGGCGATATCATGGCCGCGGGCAAAACTCCTTCAGAGCTTCAAAAAGAACTGATGAAACTTTATGAATCACAAATTCAAGTAAAAGCCATTACGGTGATTGCCCGCAGTGCGGCTGCGATATACGTGACCGGAGCCGTTGGTCGCCCGGGGAAAGTGGAATATCTCAGGCCGATGACCGCGCTGGAAGCGATTATGGAGGCGGGCGGGTTTGATCAAAAAGCAGGTGCCAGACGTGGCAAGGTGCGAGTAGTTCGGACTGAAAACAATCAGGTAAAAAGCTATTTGGTGGATTTTGATGTGATTTTAACAAAGGGTGGACAAGCCCCTTTGTACCTAAAGCCGTTTGATACGGTTTATGTCCCCGGTGCGTGGTGAACTACGCAGCGACAGGCGTTTGAATATTATCGTGATGGGAGGTCAGTGTCATGAAAGTCAGCCCGAAACGAATTCTTGATGCATTGCGCTCTGCGATTCGTCCTTGTGTGGAGGGAATTCATCCTGAAGAAATATTCAAGGCGATACTCCGGCATGAGCGAGCTGTGGCTGAGCGGAACAGTCACAATATTACGGTGTTGGCCCTTTATGCGAAAAACGGTGAGCTTGATGCCGATACGGCTCAAATTCTCGGCAGGGTATTGGTTGATCGCTTACGTGCCACGGACTTAATAGGGTGGCTGGATTCACGTGTGATTGGCGTGATACTCCCTCATACGTGCGCGAAGGACGCCGCCTTGGTGGCTGAGCAGATCTGTGAAAAAATGACCGCGCTTCAGGTGTCATTGGATTACAAATTCTATCTTTATCCGCACGATGAGTGTGACAAATGGGGAAAGGATGTTGCGCTGCCGCTTTTCGAAACGTTCGATAGCTCCCCTTCCGCGAGGGCGGGGCATGAACTATCTCACTTCGATGTCGGGAATTTACGGGATTCAGTTGAAGTCAAGCAGGTTGCCTGGAAAGAGATAGGCGCACAGCCACTGGCGGATATCTGTGTGTCGCCGATTCCTGTTTGGAAAAGGGGGCTCGATATTCTTCTATGTCTGTTTGGATTGGTTGTGTTTGGACCCGCGATGCTGCTGATTGCGATGGGGATCAAGCTTGTTGCTCCGGGTCCTGTTCTGTTCCGGCAGGAAAGAATCGGGTTTAGAGGAAAGCCTTTCGTCTTATATAAATTCAGGTCCATGAAGCTGAATGCCGACACCATTGTGCATAAAGAGCATTTGGCCCAGTTGATGCACTCCAACGCGAGCCTGACCAAACTGGACAAGGTGGATAAGCGCTTAATTCCTTTTGGGAAAATATTTCGTGCATCTGGGTTTGATGAATTGCCACAGTTATTCAATATCATTCGGGGTGACATGAGCTTTATTGGCCCGCGGCCTTGTGTCCCCTACGAATACGAGCAATTCACATCTTGGCACAAACGACGTTGTGACACCTACCCGGGGTTGACGGGACTGTGGCAGGTGAGCGGGAAGAATAAGACGACTTTCACGGAAATGATGCGGCTGGATATCACTTACGGACTACGGCGGAGTTTATTGGAAGATTTAAGGATTTTGGTGCAGACGATTCCAGCTGTTGTTGGCCAGATAAGGGAGTTGAGTATAGAAAAGAGGCATATATGACGAAGCCAGTAAGACTTGCGGTGGTGGGGTGTGGCTATTGGGGTCCAAATCTGATTCGAAACTTCAGGAGCTTGCCGGATTGTCAATTATCAGATTTGTGTGACGTGAACACGGGTCGCTTAAACCATCTGAAGTCGTTGTATCCGGATATTACGACGCATGTCTCGTTTGAAGATATGCTGAAGAGCAGGGAGTTGGATGCAATTGTCATAGCGACCCCCGTGCATCTCCATCACAAACTGGCCATGATGAGCCTTAATGCCGGAAAGCATGTCATGATTGAGAAGCCGATGGCGAGTTCAGTCACGCAGTGCGATGAAATGGCCGGTGCTGCTAGGAAAATGAAAGTAACCTTGATGATTGGGCATACCTTTCTCTATTCGCCGCATGTCAGAAAAATAAGCGAGATCGTCAAGTCCGGGGATATCGGGGATATCCTCTATATTAGTTCCCGGCGATTGAACCTCGGTTTGTTTCAGAAAGATATAAATGTCATGTGGGACTTGGCGCCTCATGACATCTCGATTATTCAATACCTGATGGGGGAGATGCCCAATACCGTCAATTGCCAGGGGAATGCGCATGTGACAAAGGGGATTGAAGACATCGGAAATATGACGCTGATGTTCGCGAGTGGTCGATATGCCACAGTTCAAGCCAGCTGGCTTGATCCAAGAAAAGTACGCGAAATGACGATCGTGGGGTCGAAGCGAATGATTGTGTACGATGATCTTGAGCCTTTACATAAGATTACAATATATGACCAGAGGGTGGAAAAGCCGCCGCATTATGATTCGTTCGCCGAGTTCCAATATGCCTACCATTACGGTGATATTTATAGTCCATATGTAAAGCAGGATGAGCCGTTGAAAGTTGAATGTCGGCATTTTCTGGATTGTATACGGTCAGGTGATACCCCAATAACCTCAGCGCATCAGGCAACAGGGGTAGTCAGAATTCTGGAAGCGGCGTCTGCTTCGCTGCAAAAAGACGGAGCACGAATTTCAATCGATAATCAGGCTTTGCCAATTTAAAAATAAGAAAGGAGTGGCCGTTGTATGATTCCCTCGTATCAAAAAAATATTGCGCCCAATGTGAAACTGGGTGAACGCGTTAAAATCTTTGATTTTGCAAACCTTTACGGATGCGTTATCGGTGATGATACAAAAGTGGGGACTTTCGTTGAAATTCAAAAGGGCGCTAACATTGGTTGCCGTTGCAAAATATCCAGCCATACCTTCATCTGTGAAGGGGTTACTATCGAGGACGATGTGTTTGTGGGGCATAATGTAACGTTTATCAATGATCGTTTCCCGCGGGCCACCAATGAGGATGGGCAACTCCAGACTGAACAAGATTGGAAGTGCGAGACGACCTTGATTAGAAAAGGGGCGTCTATTGGATCAAGTGTAACGGTGCTATGTGGCGTTACCATCGGGGAGCGAGCCATTATCGGCGCAGGTAGTGTGGTGACCAAGAATGTTCCGCCGGACACGATTGTGGCTGGGAACCCTGCGCGAATGATCAGAAAACTGAAGGAGAACGCCGCGTGAAAGTCCCATTCTTAGACCTCAAAGCCCAGTACAATACGATTCGCGAAGAAATTCATACCGCAATACAGGAAGTCCTTGAAAGTTCAGCGTTTGCCGGCGGGCCGTTCGTTGCCAAATTTGAAGAGCAGTTTGCGGCTTTTTGCGGCGCGAAATATGCAGTTGGAGTGGGGAATGGAACTGATGCGCTCTGGTTAGTGATGCTGGCTCAGGGCATCGGGCCGGGTGACGAGGTCGTTACCGTTCCCAATACCTTTATTGCGACTGCAGAAGCCATAAGTATATGTGGGGCCAAGCCGGTATTCGTCGATGTAGACGCCGGGACGTATACGATGGATCCGGCGCGACTGAAGCAGGCGATTACCTCGCGAACCAAGGCGATAATCCCGGTGCATCTGTTTGGGCAGACAGCCGATATGGATCCCATATTGGAAATCGCGCGTCAGCACGGATTGCTGGTGATTGAAGATGCGTGCCAGGCGCATGGGGCTCAATACAAAGGGCGGATGGCGGGTTCGATAGGCGTTGCGGGATGCTTTAGCTTCTATCCGGGCAAGAATTTAGGAGCATACGGTGAAGCGGGTGCAGTTGTTACCAATGATGCGGAACTTGCTGGAAAAATCAAAATTTTGCGGGAGCATGGTCAGCCGAAGAAGTATATTCATACAGTTATCGGGTGGAATGCGCGTATGGACGGAATTCAAGGCGCCATCCTGAGTGTGAAGCTGAAATATCTGTCAGCTGCGAATGACGCAAGACGCTCAAATGCTCGGCTCTACAACGAATTGCTGGCCGGGGAGCGTTTGGTTGTATTGCCTGTTGAGGCCTCCTATGCGAAGCATGTGTACCATCTCTATGTAATACAGACCAACAAGCGGGAAGAACTTATTCAGCTTCTAGGGGCAAAGGGAATTGCCTGTGGAATTCATTACCCGGTGCCGTTGCATTTACAGGAAGCATACTCCTCATTGAAGTTATCCAAGGGCGCCTTCCTGGTGGCAGAGGGAAGTGTCCAGCAATTTATCTCGCTACCCATGTTTCCCGAGTTGACCCATGAGCAGATCGCCTATGTTTGTAAAGAACTTAGGGCTGCGGTGAAAAATCTGGATCATTAATGGCCGCATAGGGCCTTTCTTTGGATGGCGAACCTTGTGTGAGCCGTGTCACGGTGGGGTGCCATAATAGTCATTAAACGGTGGTCATGTGCATCTTCAAGCAGTCAATCCGTTCGATTACGCTGATTGGAACAAGCGAATTGAATCACTTGGGAGCAGCTCGTTCTTTAACTCCATTGAGTGGGCTCGCGTTCTTTCTGAGTCTTACGGGTATGAGCCGTGTTATGTGGTTGGCATTGAAGGTGAAAGATTTGTGAGTCTCCTGCCTTTGATGCATATCAGCAGTTGGTTGACAGGGAAACGGGGTGTAGCGCTTCCGTTTTCAGATAACTGTGAGATTATCGGATTAAATCAGACTGTCGAGGAAAACGTCTTAAAATTTCTAAAGGCGTTGGGACAACAGAAAAAATGGCGGTCATTTGAGGTGCGAAATGGAAAATGTTTTGATCCCTCTGTCCCGTCAGCTTCGACATATTATTATCATGCCCTTGATTTGACTCTGGGCGTTGAGGCCTTGTTCGGGCAGATAGAGGGAACGGTGCGTACGGCGATCCGGAAGGCGGTCAAGAACGGTGTTGAGGTTGCCATCTCTGCAACATTGGAGTCGGTTCGTCTTTTCTATCATATGCATTGCGAAACCCGGCGGCGGCATGGATTGCCTCCTCAGCCGTTTGCCTTCTTTAAGAATCTGTATCAGCATGTGCTTTCAAATGGAATGGGGTTTGTGGGAATCGCCCGCCATCAGGGAGTGGCTATTGCGGCCTCAATCTTTTGCCATTTTGAGGGGCATGCCGTTTTTAAGTATGGAGCTTCAGACCTTCGATTGCAGGAATACCGGGGAAGCACGATGGTCATGTGGGAAGCAATTCAGTGGTATGTTCAACAAGGCTATAAGCACCTGTCGCTGGGTAGGACATTAGAGACTAATTCAGGCTTGCGACGGTTCAAACTTGGGTGGGGTGCATGTGAGACCAGGATTCATTACGTTAAGTATGATCTAAGGCACCAACAATTCATTTCCTGTGCGAAGGATAGCGTGGAGTCCGGATTTGGGGTGGTGAAAATCATGCCTCTATTTTTGAATCGTCTGGCAGGTAATATTCTATACCGTCACATGGGGTGATGAAATGTGTGTAGCAGGGGGACTATCATGAAGAAAGAGGAAACATATGTCTGATCAGTCAAAAGCCTCCGCTTCCGATGCCCTTTGCATTGGCGATATATATTATCTACTTTTCCGGCATAAGGGCAAAATTTTGGCATTTATCATGTTGGGGGTGATTGCCGCGGCTGCTGTTTTCGTTTTGACCCCCCCCGTTTACAGGTCGGAGGCCTCTCTCCTTGTCAGGTATGTGACCGATACAACCGTCTTGGATTCAGCCTCCATGGGCGAGAGAATCACGTCGCCAGCACGTGGAGGTGAGAATGTGATCAATTCAGAAATCGAGATTCTGTTGAGTCACGACTTAGTGGAGAAAGTTTTGGATGATATGGGATTCTCCCAATTTATGCCCACCAAGACAAACCGTTTTGATCGAGCGCGTACAGCTTCGAAAATCAGGTCTCGATTGAGTATTGAGGTGCCGAAGAGCAGTAACATCATCAACATTTCATTCGATGGTCCGGATCCGTCAACTTCTCAAGAATTTCTTAAGCGGTTGACCGAGGCGTATCTCCAGAAGCATATTGAGATTCATCGAGCCGCGGGTGCCTATGAGTTTTTGTCAGAACAAACGGATCAACTTCGCGCGCGGCTCTCAGAAACAGAGGAAGAGCTAAGGAAACTAAAATATTCAGAAGGAGTTGTATCCGTGGAGGATACAAAAAAAAGCATTTCTCATAGGATGGAGGAATTAACCAGGCAGCTAGGCGAACTGGAATCTTCTTCAGCGGCTGCAAAGGCGCGTGTTGAGGTCATGGGGTCAGTTAGGCCCAATACGGGTCCCGGCCAGACGTCCATTGTATGGGTAACCACGACCAATAATGTGACAGCAAGATCATTGGAGACTAAACTTCAGCGCGAGCGCCAGCGTGAGAGTGAGCTCCTTTCTGTTTATACTGCTGACAGCATTCCTGTGAAGAGTCTTCGCGAACAGATCGCGGAGACGGAGCGGCAATTGTCTGGAGAAGCCCCCTCCCCAGTGACCAATAGTATGATGTCAGGTGTGTCGGCGCCCGAAGATAGGTCTTCATTGATAGAAGCGCAAGCCAACATGGCCGAGCTACAGGCTAGAATCGCGGTTCATAAGGACATTCTCGTGCGCACAGTTGATGAGGCCAGGCGGATTGATGCGGTTGAAAGCAAAATCGTACAATTGGAGAGAAGCAAGGAACTTCGAGAGGCAAACTATAAATATTTCTGTCAAAGTCTGGAGCATGCGCGTATCGATGAGGCTCTTAACTCTGGCAGGATTTCGAATATTGGCATAGTTCAGCCAGCCACTTTGCCATCAGAAAAACTACGCGTGAAACTTCCTCAAAATATGGCCATAGCGCTTTTTCTGGGGATAATGGGGGGATTAAGTTTGGCGGTTTTCAAGGAATATTTTCTCGATCAGACACTTCGCAAGCCCGCCGAGGTGAAAGCAGCATTGCGTGTTCCGCTGCTGATGACTATGCCTTGGGCGAAGGAGGCGCTCCAGTTTATTCGAGTTGGCCAAAGGGGGGCATTAGAATTGCCGTCTGCCCGCGAGCGGGATAGAGTGGCACATGATCATTCTGAACCCGCGGGACAGATTGGGTTAAACGATTACTTTGAGGTTCTGCGTGAACGCTTGATGACGGAGATCGGAATTGTGCCGTCTGTGCCATGTGTGCTAGGTGTTACCAGTTGTGCCCGAGGTGCGGGGGTGAGTACTGTGGCAGCTGGACTTGCCTTGGCATTTGCCCGTAGCGGGGATCATCGCGTGGTTCTAGTCAATGGGGATTCCGATACCATGGTCCCGCAGATATTCGGGGTGAATCCCGTAACAGGGCTTACGGAAATGTTGGCCGATGCGGAGGGCAATACGGCAGTGACTCAGCACAACCACTATGTAGTGCCCTCCCGTGATACGGTTTCGCCCTTTTCATCATCCGGTTCCGCTGCTCATTTTGGCGGGTTGATTCAATATCTTCGCAACAGTCAGGCGGGCTTTGTCATTGTAGATTTACCTCCGGTGAGTGAGACGAGTCTAACGCTGAGAGTCGGGCGGATGTTGGACGGTGTCGTTATGGTGATTGCCGCAGAGAAAGTGAACCGCCACGTGGCCGAGCATGTGAAGGAATTACTGGTGCGTTCTGATGCGAAGATTATTGGCGCGATCCTCAATATGCAGCGCCAATATGTTCCTGAATGGGTGTGCCCCATGTGTTAAGTGATTCTGGCAGTATGAGATCCCCCCAATCCATAGGCTCATTGCGTTTCCGCTACGGCATAAAGTCATTGCTTCCTCGAGGGGCAGTGGTGCGAATTCGCCAGGCGATTGCGCAACGTAAGTTGACTTCAGTTCAGGACGTTTGGCCTATCCTTGAGTCAGCCGGTGCCCCGCCTGCCGAGTGGACGGGTTGGCCGGAAGGAAGACAATTTGCTTTTGTCATAAGCCACGACGTAGACACACAACGTGGGTTGGATCGTTGCCTGCAACTGGCCGACTTGGAAGAACGTCTGGGCTTCAGGTCAGCTTTTTATTTCGTTCCTACGGGCAGATACGAGGTCTCAAAAGCGCTCCGCGACGAGTTGGTTTGCCGGGGCTTTGAAGTGGGTGTGCATGGTCTTTGCCATGATTGGCACACCTTTACAAGCTGCCGAGTCTTTGAGGAACGCGCGCCCCGCATTAATCAGTACCTCAAAGAATGGGGTGCGGTTGGATTCCGCGCACCATCGATGATTCGTAATCTTGACTGGATTCGCGAATTGGATGTTGAATATGATGCTTCGACCTTTGACACGGACCCATTTGAGCCACAACCAGAGGGGATGGGTACTATTTTCCCCTTTTGGGTTGACGGGCATGGTTCTCGGTCTGGTTACGTGGAATTGCCCTACACGCTCCCTCAAGATCATACCCTGTTTGTGCTGCTCAAGGCAGGAAGCTCTGATGTCTGGAAGCGCAAGCTGGACTGGATCGCTATAAAAGGCGGTATGGCGATGCTGGATACGCATCCCGATTACATGACATTCGATAGTGATCTACACGGAATAGACACCTATCCTGTCGACAGATATCAAGAGATTCTCGAGCATATTGTTACAAAATACAGTGGTCGGTGTTGGTCCGTGTTGCCAAGGGAAATGGCTAGGTTTTGGAAAAAATGCCCCAAACGAACTCGTCCCCATTCTAAGAAGAGAATATGTATGATGGCATACTCGTTCTACGACAATGATAATCGTATCATGAGGTATGCGGAAGCATTGGCAGGGCGCGGTGACAGTGTCGACGTAATTACTCTACGCGGAGATGGAAGACCGCAACACGGAAATATTAATGGCGTGAATGTGAATCGCATTCAGCGGCGCCTCCGCGATGAAAAGGGCCAGATATCCTATCTGTTTCGTATCATGCGTTTTTGGGTAAAGTCTTCGGTCGTATTGGCATGGAACCACTTGAAGTCTCCGTATGATCTAATCCATGTACACTCGGTTCCGGATTTTGAAGTTTTTGCCGCCTGGCTGCCAAAACTGATGGGAGCCAAAGTCATTCTGGATATTCACGACCTTGTCCCTGAGTTTTATGCTAGTAAATTTCAAGTAAAACACAAAACTTTGGTTTTCAGACTGCTGGTTTGGTTGGAGCGTGTTTCCGCCCGTTTTGCCGATCACGTTATTGCGGCAAATGATATTTGGTTTGGAACGCTGACATCTCGATCGGTTCCAGTGAAGAAGTGTTCTGTTTTCGTGAACTATCTTGATCTTAAGTTATTCTTTCGGCGGCCACGCACGCGTACTGATGACAAATTTATCATCGTCTACCCTGGAGGACTTCAATGGCATCAGGGGGTAGATGTTGCAATCAAAGCATTTGTGAGAATAATAGATCAAATCCCCAATGCTGAATTCCATGTCTATGGTGGCGGACCTGAAAAGGAAAACCTTAAACATCTCGTTGAAGAATTGAATTTGCAGAACCAGGTCATACTAAAAGGTGTTTATCCTCTTTTAGAAATTCCTGAAATCATGGCCAATGCCGACTTGGGTGTAGTTCCAAAAAGGGCTGAATCTTTTGGAAACGAAGCATACAGTACGAAAATCCTTGAATATATGTCACAAGGAGTACCCGTGGTTGTTTCGAGAACGAAAATTGATACGCACTACTTTGATGATTCCGTAGTTCAGTTCTTTGATTCGGGGAATGCGCAGGAACTGGCTAATGCCGTCGTTTTGGTGGCTCAAGACGAGGGTGTGCGCAGCCGCCTCATTCAAAAAGGTTTCGAATATGTCAACAGGTACAGTTGGGATTTCAAAAAGAAGGAGTATCTCGATTTGGTTGATACTCTGATTGGGTAGGGGAAATAGGTGTGGAGGACGTTTTGCGTATCGACGGATTCATCTCTGTATATATTGTGCATTCCCTGCTCCGTCTGTTTGGGACAGCAAGGGGAAAGACAATGCCTATTCTGATGTACCATAGTGTGTCGGAAAATAATTACTCTGCTGCTCATCCCTATTATGAAACTAATACAACCCCTGCGCAGTTTTGTGAGCAGATCCGGTGGCTGCGAAAGGCTGGTTTTCGATCTGTGCCGCTCAGTGAGGTCGCGACGGGCGAAGCGCGGGACAGAGGCGTTGCGATCACGTTTGACGATGGATACCGCGACATTCTAACCTCAGCGTGGCCGGTTCTGAGGGAACACGGATTTTCCGCAACGGTTTTTCTTGCAACCGATTTTGTAGGTTCATCCTTTAAGGGAAGATCCTGCCTTTCTTGGGACGAGATCCGTGAGGCCAGACGCGAGGGTATCGTATTCGGTTCGCACACGGCAAGTCATGCCGAATTGATAAGTATGAGCGATGCAGCGGTCGAGTATGAATGGAGTACATCGAAGGAACGGATCGAACAGGAACTCGGCGAGAAGGTTGATTTATTTTCGTACCCATATGCGTTTCCCGAGGCAAACCCTGCCTTTGTACACCGATTACGGCACATTCTTGATAAGATGGGCTATGTGAGTGGCGTAACGACAAGCGTTGGCAGCAGGCGGCGACATGCGGATAGTTTCTTTCTTCCACGACTACCCATTAATACATTCGATGAGGAGCGTTTGTTCCTCGCAAAATTGGAGGGAGCCTACGATTGGCTTCATATTCCTCAAGTTCTGTGTAAGCAAGTGAAACGTTGCTGTAGATTATCATGAAGTACGTGATTATAACTGCCGCTAGGGACGAGGAGTCGAACATTGAGCGTACGATTCAATCAGTGCTCGCGCAGACCGTACAGCCCTCGGAGTGGGTGATCGTCAACGATGGCTCGCGGGACAAAACCGGCGATATCGCTGAACGTTATGCCGCACAATTTCAATGGATCCGAGCGTTGCACCGCATTGACCGTGGAGTCCGCAAGTCGGGTGGTGGCGTCATCGAGACATTCACTGACGGGTTCTTTGCTTTGACTGTGAAAGATTGGGACTTCATCGTCAAGTTGGATGGCGACCTGTCTTTTGGACCTCACTATTTCGAGCAATGTTTATTGGAGTTCGAATCTGATACCAAGTTGGGGATTGGTGGCGGGACCGTCTGTTTGATGACGAATAGTGGTGAGCAGGTAGAAAGCAGAACCGATCCGCGATTTCATGTTCGCGGAGCAACAAAAATCTACCGTCGCGCTTGTTATGAAGCCATAGGCGGTCTGCTGGTCGCGACCGGGTGGGACACACTTGACGAGGTCAAAGCGAATATGCTTGGTTGGCGGACGAGAACATTTCCGGGTCCGAGATTGGTTCACCATCGGCAGACCGGGGCGGCAGATGGATCGTGGAACGATTCCATGAAGAATGGCTTGGCAAATTATGTCACCGGGTATCACCCCTTGTTCATGGCATGCAAGTGTATCCGAAGGATGTTGCGCAAGCCTTGGTCACCAAGCGGCATTGCTTTGTGGCTAGGATTCATGAAAGGTTATCTGAATCATATTCCTCAAGTTGATGATCCGGCCATGATTCGGTACTTGCGTAACCAGCAGTGGCGTGCCCTGACACTTCGGCCGAGTCTTTGGAACTGATGGTAGTTACCACTATCGAATAGAATATGAACGGATTTCTCGCCATCCAACCTGGTGCGACCTTCTCCAATGCGGAAAGCTTCGAGAAGATACTGCTACGGCTGGGAATTTCGCAGGTTCAAAACCATTCCGTTGGAGGGGGCGCCACTTATCTTTGGGGAACTGGCATTGGTGACGTGAGGCAGGTATGCTCTCCGCGTGGTAACTCGCTCATCCTGAACGGCTATGTTACAGAGATGTGTGACTACCATGATGTGGGTGACCAACGGGGAGTCGCATGCTTTGCATTGAAAGAGTTGGAGCGCGACGACTCTCTGGAGCACATCTCGGATTTTGTCGGTAAACTCAACGGTTCCTTTTCTATGGTATACCATAACCGCGTTGGGCGTAGAATCACCTGCATTACCGATCGGGTGGCTTCGCGCCCAGTCTGGATAGCGCGTGCCAGTGGGGGGTGGGCTCTATCGTCTAACCCGTGTGCCCTTGCTGCGTCATGTGGGAAGAGACGTTTTGATTGTGCGAGTCTCGCGTCCCTTCTTCTCTACGGCGGTCCGGTTCAACCGGAGAAATCCCTGTTTGAGGAAGTAAATGCGGCTCCTCCGGGCTGTCTTATCGAGTTACAGGAGAGCGGGAGCAGATCTGATCGTTTCTGGTACCGTTTCACGCACCGACCTGACGAGACCATAACTATGGGCAATTGGATCGACGTTGCCGCCGATCGTCTGACCAGGGCGGCAGTGCGAATTGCCCGACTTCATCCGTCTCCGGCTATCTTCTTTAGTGGTGGGGTTGACTCCAGATTGACGGCTGCCGCGCTCGCTGCAGCGGGGTCACAGCCGCGATTGGTGACGCTGGGTGATAGCGTCAATCTGGAGGTTCGGATAGCGACAGCCGCTGCGAAGTTGCTACACCTAAAACACCAAGTCATCATTCGGGATAACCATTGGTACTTGGACCGCCTGCTTCGGTCAGTTTTTGAAAGTGGCGGAAGTTTTCTCTGGGTACACAGTCATTTTTCCAGGGCCGCAGAATCGATACTCGGGAACAACTTGGCGGATAGTTTCATGCTTGGGGATTTTTGCGAAGCGTTCAGCAAGCTATGCTGTTCATCAGACGTGGTTCGTGGAGACCATTGCAATGCAGAAGAATTAACAGCTCAGTTTGACAGACTTCCGCTTCCGCTGTATCGCCCCCAGAACCGTGAAGCGACCTTGGCGCTACTTTTGCCTGATGTACGAATCAACGCGCAAGAAGAGCTTAAGCTCAGAGTCAGGAATCGGTTCGAAAAACTAATACCTTGCTCAGCAGATCCGATGATCGTTCTCGATCAGTTCTTTCGCTGGCAATCCGCCGCGACGATTGCGACCTTTTCCATGTTCCTTGACTTGCGAAGCGTGGGTTCCGAGTGTAACCTGATGTTCGACAGGGAAGTCCACGAATTGCTGGAGGTGTTGCCCGCTAGGATCCGCAATAAAGGAGATTTTGGCGCCCGACTCATTTCCCGACTTAATTGGCGTGTTGGATGGGTCCCGAACTCGAATTCCTTGATTCCACTTTGTTTCCCTGCAGGCGCCCATCGTCTGGCCAAGCAGTTCAAACCAGTACTAGGCCGTCTGCGGCGCCAGATGATGGGTGACTCTCATCGAACGACGGGATCTTGGCCTAAGAAAGCGCTGCTCTACTCCCTGGATTCGGGATGGCGAGATACCTTTGCTGACTTGGTGAACGAGCCTGACGCACTGCTTGATCAATACTTCGACCGGGAAGCGATACGGCGCTGTTGGCGTGACTTCATGCGGGGAGATGTGAAGAGAGCGCCCGATTTGGAAAAACTTGTTAACCTCACGATATTGACCCGACTGTTGGACAACAGGTAATGATTGTTTCTATGACTCAAGATAAAACGCTCCGGTACCCCGGTGTTGGAGAATTCTTTTCGCCCAGTGAAAACTATCCTGAGTACGAACCTGGACATATTTCGAAGGAAGAAAATCGTGTTTATGGAGCCGTAAGATCGTGTTTGGCTGCGGCAGGACTTGATCAAGAACATATTAATCAATCAATGTGGAATCCACTCGGGGTCTACATAAGACCCGGCGATAATGTCTTTATTCTGTGCAACTTCGTGCAAGAAAGTAGGACCTGTGGCGCACGGGGGTGTGTGGGAGCGAAGTGCACGCATGGAGCGGTTGTTCGTCCTGTCATCGATTATGTTTTGAAAGCATTGAATGGGCGCGGTCACGTGAGTTTTGGCAATGCGCCGATGCAATCCACAGATTGGTCAAAGGTGGTGGAGGAAACGGGTGCGGGCCGAGTGGAAGAGTTCTATCGGCACTACCCCAGTGGCGGTGTGGATGTCGTTCTGACGGATCTGCGACATCATGTCGTGAGCAGTGGAACGCTCGGGATAAGGAAAGTGCGGCATCATTCGGAGGATGATAGCGACTGCGTTCGGGTGGATCTTGGATCCCGTAGTCTCTTGGAGGAACTTCAACAGAATGCCGAAGAACCACGATTCAGAGTGCTCGATTATGATCCGCGCCGCACCAGTCGAAGTCATGGACGGAATCGTCACAATTACTTTATTAATAGGCGGGTATTAGCCTGTAATGTAATCATAAGCATTCCGAAACTCAAAACCCATGAGAAGGTGGGTGTCACGTGCGGACTAAAAGGCTGCGTAGGAACAGTCGCTCACAAAGACTGTCTAGCTCATCACCGCTACGGTCCGCCAAGTGAGGGCGGGGATGAATACCCTGAAAGTATGGCAATGCTTAGAATGGTATCTGCGCTGCACGAGAAAGCTAATTTGCGCCAGATAGGAATACTTCGCAATGTTCTATCCGGTTTGGACTCCTGCGCTCGTAAGGTCGTTAGAAGGTTTACCAGATCGCTCAGTGGGGGATGGCCCGGCAATGATACTTGCTGGAGAATGGCGCTGGATCTGGCAAGGATTGTGACGTACGCGGACATCAATGGTTTGTTGCAGTCCAATCCGCAACGAAAGCACATCATGATTACCGACGGGATCATTGCGGGAGAGGGGGATGGCCCCCTGTCCCCAGTCCCTGTTGAATTTGGTTATGTTAGTTTCAGCGATAACCTGGCGATCGGAGATTATGTGAATAGCCTTGCCATGGGTTTTGACCCAGACAAGATTCCGTTGATCCATGAGGCCTGTTATGGCGATTGCCGGCTAGTTGATACGACCCCTGCTGACTGTCTTGTCCAATTCAATGGCCATTCTGTTTCGATGGCGGTACTAACCTCCAGGTTCGATCGGCAGTTCATTCCCCCCAGGGAATGGCGAGCAGCGCTGTTGCGAATCTTGCCGGAAACGTAACTCTTTGAAACAATACGTCCTTGAATACTGACAGATGAGGATTGATATGGAATCAAGAAAAGACAGTACTGCAACTTCATTAGCTTTTCTCACCAGTGTTATTCCTGCCTTATCTGCGACTTTTATCTACCGTGAGGTATTTGAGCTCGAGCGTTGCGGTTACAATTTACACATTTATTCTTTGCGCCGTCCTGAACGAGGAGAACTATCTGCCGAGTCACTACCATTGTGTGAGCGCACATACTATCTTCTCCCTGCCAAGCTTTTGGATGTGCTTGCCGCTCATGCTTACTTCGCTTGTCTGCACCCACTGCGGTACGCGCGTGCCGCATGGAAAATGCTCACACCCCATCACCACCGGTTTAAGGATCGAATACGCAGCCTTCTTCATTTTGGTGAGGGTGTTGTTCTAGCCCGTAAGATGCAAAGAGACGGCATAACACACCTTCACGTGAGTTACATCTCCCACCCCGCGTCCATTGGACGGGTCGTTCACCTCTTAATCGGAATTCCATATAGCATTTCAGCGCATACGTATGACATCTGGCATGAGCGACTTTTACTTCCCGAGAAAATTAATGAAGCTCGATTCATTGCCTGCTGTTCTGATGCAGCTCGCACCGAACTAATCAAATATGGACGCCCCGAGCATGCTTCAAAAATCCATGTGGTTTATCATGGAATTGATACTCGACGATTCCTGCCCCCCGTTAAGGGGGAGCGAGATCCTCGTCTGATACTGACGGTTGGCCGTCTGGATCCGGTCAAGGGGTTTGAGGATCTCATAAATGCCTGCGCAGAGCTTAACAGGCAAGGAGTTGAGTTTGTCTGCGAGATCGTTGGGGAAGGTCCTCAGCGGGGAGACCTCGCAACCCTGATTGATCAGGTGGGTGTTAGCGAAAAAGTGCACCTAAAAGGGGCCGTTTTGCAGGAAAATATTCTAGCGTATTATCAGCGGGCGGCAGTTTTTGTGCTGCCGTGCCTTACAGTCCAAGGAATACCCAATGTGCTGGTGGAGGCAATGGCCACGGGACTGCCTGCAATCTCCACAAATGTCAGTGGAATTACTGAACTGATTCAGGATGGGACGGACGGCTTCCTTGTGCCGCCTCGGAATCCCCATGTGCTCGCTAAGCGACTCAAACAACTCTTGCAGGATGGTTCGCTACGCAAAACCATGGGTGAAGCAGCGCACGCAAAGATCTGCGCCTGTTTCGACAATCGGAACAGTATCAAGCCACAAATGGAATTGTTCGAGCGTGAATGTGGAGTGAAGCCAATCTCGCGAGCCACGGAGTGCTAACAAAGGACTGTTTTCAATGAACCTTGGAGGCCTGCTGTTTATTATTTCTCTCTACTTTTTCGCCTTTGCCTGGGGCCGGATTAGAGATGCCAAGCATTTCCTGCTATTCACGGGCATTGTTTCAGTGCCATTTGAGTTCACTTACTCCTTTTACACTTGGCAACCGCATAACGGATGGACTTCAGGGATTGAAATCAGTCTCTCTGAAATATCATTCTTGCTTCTCGCGCTGATTACCTTCTTTAAGGGGAATCGTTCTGTTCATGTGTCACGGCGCATAGTGTGGGCGGTTGTCCTTTTTGTGGTTGCCTCGGGTTTGTCCGGGATCAACTCGGAAGTTCGTAAGCTAACTGCCTGTCAGATGCTCCTCGTCGCAAAACTATTTGGGCTATACTATTTCGGGTTTGTGTATTGTTTGGAATCACGCAAGGACATTCAGGCTGTGCTCAAGTATTTGTGTGTTTCCATGGTGCTTCAGGGGGCATTCTGTCTGATGCTCTATCTAACCGGGCTGAACTTCAACCGTGTTTTAAACACTGGGCCTTCGGTTAGGAGTTTGGTCACTGTCGGAGACGAAGGAGGGATCGTTCGCGCTTTTGGAAGTTTCCCTCAGCCCAATTCTCTCGCAGCCTACTTGGTTCCTTTGATCTTGTTGCAGGGGGCCATATATTTGGGAGGTATTGAACGTAGCCGGTTCCGTCTGCTGGGGATCGTTGGGGGACTGTTCGGCTTGATCGCGTCATTTTCTCGCGCGGGATGGCTTGGTTTCGTCGTCTGTTTCCCCGCACTATTGATTGGGTTGGGCAGGTTTCGATTCCTCAAGGTGTTGTTTCTCACTGTGTGTGTGATTGCGGGGGTGTTGGCAGTTGCTCCGTTGCGAGAGCGAATACTTGGTGATGACCACAATTCGGCAGCTTCACGAGTCCCTTTAATGCATCTGGCCATGAATATGGTCAGACAACATTGGGCCATTGGGGTTGGAGCGAATACCTATGCTATGGCCAAATACAGGTATTTGGATGACTCTTTGGATGGTGTATGGTTGGATCAAGTGCATAACACCTACTTACTCGTATTAGCGGAGACCGGCGTATTGGGCTTAGGTGCGTTCCTTCTGTTTCTAACATTTTTCTTCAAGGAGGTGGGACCATGTATCAAACAACATGGGGACCCCTTCATCCGCTACCTTGGCTTAGGACTGAGACTGGGCCTCGTCGCATCAATGTTCCACATGCTGGTTGACATGTTCCACTCAAGGGCACTCCTCAGTTCCATGTTCCTCCTCTGTGGATTAGCGACTGCGGCCAGGCGTAATTTGGAGGCGCAGTCGTGGACTGAGACTGAAGAACTCCATTCCGAACCAGAGGCGACAGGCAAAAAGCCTTCAAACGCCGCGATCGGGACAAGGTAACCCAATTAGAAACTCGCCCATGGATGCCGCGATATACAGGAACTCCTTTATCCTTGTAGCACTGCGATTCATCGAGCCGCTTTTTTCTCTGGTCGTAATCACGGCAATATCCCGGGCAATGGGGCCGACCGTGTTGGGGTCCTATTCATTTCTGATCACCTTCACGGGTTTCGTCTTCGTAATTGGCCAGATGGGGCTGACCCCGCTTCTTACCCGCGATGTGGCTAAACATCGTGATCAAGCGGCGGTATATTTGAATAGCGCGGTGGTCATCGGATGCTGCGCCTTGTTGCCCGCAATAGCGGCGATGTATTATGCGGTCCGATTCTTTCAGTTGACGCCGGAAGTCAAGTTCTGCGTGTTCGTTATCAGTCTCTCCGTCTTGCCGGGACTTATTACCTCCTCATTTGAGGCCATTTTTATGGCCTTCGAGAAAACTGAGTTAATTCTCCAGCGGCGAGTTGCCGCGAGCCTTTTCAGGATGTTGCTAATGCTGGTGGCCGTCTGGGAAAAATGCCCGCTGCATTATTTGGTCCTGATAGACGTTTGCAACTCGGTCTTCTCCGTGTATATTTGCTCAGCCGCTTTTAGCAAGAACATTGCCAAGATCCAGTACAAGATCGACTTTCGGAATGTGATCGCCCTGCTCAGACAATCGCCTACCTTTTTCGGCTTGACGATATTGACGATGCTGGCCGCGCGGGCTGATGTGCTTCTGCTCACCCGTTTCTCAACAATGAAAGAGGTGGCGCTCTATACGGTGGCCTATAAGCTTTTTGAACTGAACATGGTTTTGCCGCAGGCATATGTCAATGCCACCTTTCCGCGTTTTTCAAGTTTGTTCTTCTCTAGTCGTTTTTTATTTGAGTCAGCCACCCGGCGTGTGTTTATCCATGTGGTAGCCTACGCAGTCTTTTCCGCCTGTCTCATGATGACTGCCGGTCCTTTAGTCCTCAGTCTCCTCTTTGGGGAGAAATTCTCGGGATCTTTCAATGTGCTGCGAGTGTTGAGTATTGGGCTGATTCCATACGCTTTCGGGCGGGTACTTTCGAGTGCGCTCACTGCGGGTAATCAGCAACGGTTTGATCTCGTTGCCGCAGTTTGTGCCACCACACTCAACTTGGTTTTAAACGTTGTTCTAATTCCGCACTTTGGGAGCATCGGCTCGGCCATGGCGTTGTGTTCATCACTTACGGCCGGATGCGTGATCATTGCGTTATTTGCAACCCGGCTCATTGGGAGAGACTTTATATTCCGTGCGTTATGGTGGGGAAGTGGAATTGTGATCGGCAGCTTGTGCCTGTGCTTCATGGCGGCGTTTCATGGCATGGTCGCGCTAAGTGTCTTTATTATAATTTGTATCCTGGTCGGTTACATCTATTTAATTAAGTGTGACGGCTGGAGACAAATATTGGCGAGCTCGGTTTCTCTATTTAGGAGATTGAAGAATCCATGAGCCGAAGTTCTAGTCCTGGGTCGCATCGTAGGTTAAAGGTTTTGCAGGTTCTTCCGTCAATGGATATGGGCGGTGCCGAGCGCCTGGTACTCAATTTGTTGGATGAGCTGGATCGCAACGATTTTCAGACAGAAGTCTGTGTACTTGGTGACAGCCCGTTTGTGGAAGCCGTAAAGCAACGTGGAGTCCCTGTTAGTCAGGTTCAGTCGTTTCGAAGCAGCAAGGATGTGGGCTTTCTTAGGAGGCTGATTCGAGCTGTAAAATTAGTGAGGCCAGATGTAATTCATTCGCATATCTGGCTTCCGAGCTTTTACGCGGGCCTCTGCGGTCGGGCGTTAGGTATCCCCGTCATTGGCACATTTCATTCAAACTATAACGTGGAAAGCTTATATGAGAGGTTTTCGCTCTGCGTGACAAATTGGTGCTGCTATAAAGTGGTTTTGGTGTCTCAGTCCCAGATGCGACATTTTCGATTATTAGCGCGTTCTGGAAATATCTCTGTGATCCTTAATGGAGTGTGTCTTCCTGAAGACGTGGAGGCGCAGGGTGCAGGGCGGTGTCAAAATATAAGAAAAGAATTGGGACTTGAGTCGGAAGAGAGGGTGATTACGTGTGTTGCAAACCTGCGGCCGGTAAAGGCCCATTCTCTCCTTTTGGATGCGTTCCGCGCGGTAGCAGAGGTACAGCCCAATCTGAAGTTGCTATTGGTCGGTGATGGCCCGCTTCTGGCCTCCCTCCGGGGACAGTGTGAGGACTCTGGAATCAGAACGATGGTTCAGTTTCTTGGAGTAAGAGCGGACGTGCTGGATATACTGGCAATAACGGATGTATTCGTCAGTTCGTCATCCAGCGAAGCGCTATCCATGGCCATCCTAGAGGCAATGGCTATGGGTAAGCCGGTGATTGCCACTGATGTAGGAGGAAACAGCGAACTTATCCAGCATGGGGCTGACGGTTTGCTTGTACCGTATGGCGACCCGAGAGCAATGGCGGACGCTATCATCAGTTTTCTAACTGACCGGGACTACGCCGCTCAACTTGGTACAAGAGCCAAGGCCAAGATGAGATCTTGTTTTACTGCGAGCAAGATGGCTGAACACTACGCTAACTTGTATCGAGCCGCGAAGGATATAAACCCCGATCCCTGCAACTGAGTCGCAAGGTAAGATAAGAGGTATGAAACTATCCATTATAATCATATGCAAGAATGAGGAGCGGCACATCGGTGCTTGTATTGACGCAGCACTGCGTGCGTCACGCCATTTTGACAATACGGAAGTGATACTCGTGGATTCCTGCTCCATCGACGAGACGGTAAGGATCGCTAAGCAATACCCGATTGTTGTTCTGCAGCTACGAGCGCATTGGCGGCAAACCCCCGCGGCAGGGCGGGTGATCGGCTTCCTCCAGAGCAACGGGGAATTCGTCATGTTTGTGGATGGAGATTCGATCATATGTGAGGGTTTTCTCAAGGAGGCTCTGTTCCGCTTTGAAGAGAATCCCAAGGTTGCCGCGATCAGTGGGAGGAGAAGGGAGATCTACTGGAAGGGCAGCACGGTTGTTGGCGAGGAACGGGATATAAACAAAGTCGGCCCGGCCATTCGATCCATTTCGGTTGCTCCGGGATCAGCAATTTACAGGCGGACGGCACTGAACCGAGTCGGATGTTTCAATCCATATCTTTTTGCCGAGGAAGAAGCCGAACTTGGGGAGCGCCTGATATGGGGTGGATTTGATATTCTCGCTCTCCCGATCGACATGGTGGTTCATAACACCGTTCCACGGGAGAGAATTAGTTCTCTGTTCAGACGGATGAAGAACCGCTTCCATTTGGGCCTCGGACAAGTCATTCGGTACCGAGTGCATGAGGGTCGGCCAGTTAGAGCCTTTCTGGCGGGGGCGAACCGAGCCCTGCAGTTTCTCGTGTGGTTTGTAGCAGGCTGCCTCTCAGCAGGGATCTCAGCCCTGACGAACTGTTGGTTTGTTGCGTTATCTTGGATGGTTATATCAGTTTTCCTAATCCTTGGATTCATGGTGAAAAGCAGGAGCCTGACAAAACCATTCCGTTACATTGTTATTTGGTCGGTTCAAGCCTACTCCATCATACGGGGGTTCCTGCTTGAACCAGTCAGCCCAAGCCGTTACCCCACGGATGTGATCGTTCTTAAAGAGGCGGGTTATCCGCTGACCACGAAAGCCGAAGGAGCAACATGAGCAACACTAGACGATTCACCAGAGTGGCCGTTGGCATGGCCATTCTGATTTGCATAACTTTGATAGGGTTAGTCATCAGCGGCCATTTTCATGTGCCTTTTGTGGTAAAGCAGACGGGTTGGTCTATAGGTATCTATTCAGGGAGCAGTCCAACGCAATTTATTCCTATGTCGGGAGTACATAACCCAGTGCTCACGGCGGCTGATGTCACTGATATCAGCGCAGATTATGTTGCGGACCCATTTATGGTAGATGAGGGAGGGAGGTGGTACTTGTTTTTTGAAGTAAAAAACGCTGCAACCCGGCAGGGCGATATCGGCCTGGCAACGAGCCCTGATGCCGTTCATTGGTCCTATGATCGCATTGTCCTGAATGAGCCATTCCATCTCTCCTACCCGTACGTTTTCAAATGGAAGAAGCGTTATTATATGGTGCCTGAATCAAATCAGGCATCTTCAGTCCGGCTTTATGAGGCTACCAAGTTCCCTGCGCAATGGAAATATGTGACCAACCTTCTTTCAGATGTCCAGTATGCGGATTCCTCACTATTTCGCTATAACGACACATGGTGGTTATTTACCTCGACGACAAACCATGACAATATGTTTGCATACTATGCTGCTGATTTAACTGGTCCTTGGCACCCACACACAAACAACCCCTTGATAAGCAATAATCCAACTGCAGCGAGACCGGGGGGGCGAATTCAGGTAGATCGCGGCAAAATCTACAGGTATGCACAGGTCGATACTCCCAGCTATGGCTACGGCCTGCGGTCGTTTGAGATTACCGAGCTCACCCCCACCAGTTTTCATGAGGTTGAAGTCCTGGATTTCAAGAATCTGATGGCGACAGGCAATCGGTGGTCTTGGAACGGAATCGGGATGCATACGATTGACCCGCACCGGCTTGGCGAGAACCGGTGGATTGCCTGTGTCGATGGTATGGGTAGTATTCTGAAGTTTGGACGGGAAAATTATGGAACGGATGCGGGGAAAAGAGAGCCGGAGATGTCTGCTGAGCACTAGGCCGTGCGTTCCTGGCAAAGATTTGATGTGAATCGCGACTCGATAAACGCAACTATTCTAAGGAGAGTACTTATGAAAATACTTGTCACAGGCGCTGCCGGCTTTATAGGTTTTCATTTAAGCAACAAACTTCTTGATCTTGGACATACCGTTGTCGGACTAGATAATTTCAATAATTATTATTCCGTAGAGTTGAAGCGGAGTCGGCATGAAATCCTTGAAAAACGGTCAGGATATACAGGCGTAGAAGCAGATGTTTGTGACTACAATTCTCTGACATCCCTGTTCCAAACCCATCAGTTCGACAGGGTATGTCACTTGGCGGCACAAGCTGGCGTCCGATATTCCATTACGCACCCGTTTGCCTATCAGAAGGCCAACTCAGAAGGTTTTCTGAACATTCTGGAGTCATGTCGGCATGCCAAGACGCCGCGTCTTGTATTTGCTTCAAGTTCAAGCGTCTATGGTGGCAACAAGAAGCTCCCTTTCAGCGAGACCGATCCGGTTGATACCCCCGTCAGCCTTTATGCTGCAACGAAGAAGGCTAATGAACTAAATGCCTACACTTATACCCATCTTTATGGTTTGCAAACCGTTGGCTTACGCTTCTTCACTGTCTATGGACCATGGGGGCGCCCGGACATGGCCATGTGGTTGTTTACTGAAGCTATGCTCGCGGGAAAATCCATTATGGTTTTTAACAATGGAGAGATGCGTCGGGACTTCACATTTGTGGATGATATTATCCAAGGTGTCGTGGGTTCGTTATTTGCCGAAAAGTTGGAACCATATGAGATCTTCAATATTGGCAATCATCGTTCCGAAAAACTGCTCGACATGATTGACGCCCTGGGGCAAGCCTTGGGGGTTACTCCGAAAATGGAGTTTTTTCCGCTCCAGCCCGGTGATGTCCCTGTGACCTATGCTGATATTGGCCGAATTCAGAGTAAGTGTGGCTATCAGCCCACTACTCCGATAAGCATCGGCATCCCGAAATTTGTGGAGTGGTACAAGGGGTACATGAGAATTCAGGCTGAGGGAATATAGGAGAATAGATCGGCGCAGGCGGATACATGGCGCAGCTTATGCTTCTATTTTATTGTTTGGGAAAAATAATATTGAAAGGAATATTTCAATGAACACATTATCAATTCATTCTTTTTTCTGGAATCTGTTCTTTGCCCTATTTCTGGAGGTAACCGTTGCCCAAGGGGGCCAGTACTACATTGATTTTCAGGCTGGCAACGATACCAACAGTGGCACATCTAGTGGCGCAGCGTGGAAAACCATTCCGGGCACGCGTAATCCTGCCAATACCGCCGATGTGGCCACAAGATGGGGGACCACGTTCAGCAGTACATTGAAGGTGCCTGCCGGAACTGTATTCAAACTCAAGTCCGGGACGATCTGTGGAACGAATAACGGTTGTGGAATGGTGAATGTATCATCAGCGTACTATTCGACAGGAGCTACATTTGCTAACTCAATCCTGTTTCAGCGCGATCCGACATGGGGCTCTGGCAGCGTGGTTTTCGATGGAAATGGCGTGACACTCGGAAGTGGCACCGGCTGGGGGTTGTTGCATGTGACAGTTGGGGGAATCAGCTTTGATGGCGTCGTGGGCGTGAGCGACCTTTATGATGGAATAATTGTAAAGAACTCCGACAGAATTGGCATCTCGTATTATGCTAACTCATTAACCGAAGGTGGAACTGTTCAGTTTGTCAAGTTCTTCGCTTGTGGGAAGATTTACAATGCGACGAGTACTACGGCGTCAGAGGGGCATTTGTTTGTTAAGTATCACAGGAATGGAATGGTCAATACATGCATGTTTGACGGGAACGGGAACTACCATAACGGTTTCGCCGTCTCATCTGATAATCGCGTAACAGATTATACCGTTAGCAACTGTGTCGCAAAGAGTATGACCGGTAGCGATGTCTTGGACTGCGGCATAGGTTTCAAGGCACAGAACAGCGTGGTTACTTGGATAAACTGTACCTCATACAACAATGATAAGGGATTCGATCTGGGCGAGAATGGCGGGGATAGCAGCTTTCCAATTAACTACAAGCTCATCGGTTGCTTGTCCTGCAGCAATCAGTTTGGAATTAATTTAAGTGGTCCTGATCCCGGCGTGCAGTGGCCGGCCGGAATTACTTTCTCCCTTATCAACTGTGTAGTATACGGGAATGTTCAGATTGGCTCCAAGATATATGCCGGCCCGTACAATCTCTACATGGTGCATAATGTTTATGACGGGAATGATACCAATCTGAAAGTGGGGCCGGATGGCCTGGACGATGGTGTTAAGCCCATCAATGCTTATTTATACAACAACGTCTTCTATAAGGGGATTTCCATGAATATCCTTGGCGGTGCGTGGGGAGGAACCCCGGCATTGTCTTATACGCTTAACGCCGATTACAACTCCTACATTCAGCGAGCGTCAGAATACTTCTGTCGTTGGAGTTACTGGAACACAATGCCTCCGAGCGGGGTCAACAAATATGACTTCAGCTATGGTGCAAATGGGCCCGGACATGCTTCGGGTTACTGGTACAACTTCTACGGTGCGAACGCAACCGACCAGCCGACGAACGGCTGCACTGGCCACTACCATTGCGATGCTCACAGCAAAGGTACGGGCGCCACGGATTTAACACTGCCGCCGTTTGCGAATGTCACAGGTCATGACTACCGTCTAACGGCAAACTACGCTGGGGTGAATTTATCCCAATTCCCGTGGTACGTGCCGGAGATGGGCGTTGACCGGGCAGGCGTCACACGGACCGCTTGGGATATCGGGGTATTTGAGAGCGCTGCGACCACAACAGCTGCTTCGATTTTGGTCACGCCGGGAAGCCAGAGCTTTGGCTCGATCACCGTTGGAACGACAACGGATCGTACTTTTACTGTGCAAAACACAGGAGGGGGAACCCTCTCGGGAAGTGCGAGTGTGGCGGCACCATTCAGTGTTGTTGCCGGGAGCAGTTACAGTCTTGGTGCAGGACTCAGCCAGATTGTAACGGTCCGCTATAGTCCTACCACTTCAGGCACGAATGCCCAGAGCGTGTCATTCACGGGTGGTGCCGGAGCAAGCGCGCCGGTAAGTGGCACCGCTGCAATACTTCCTGCGATTTCAGTCACGCCGGGAAGCCAGGGCTTTGGGTCAATCAATGTGGGAATGACTGCGGATCGGACTTTTGCCGTGCAAAATACCGGAGGGGGAACCCTCTCGGGTAGTGCGAATGTGGCGGCACCATTCAGTGTTGTTGCCGGGGGTTCGTACAGTCTTGGGGCAGGACAAAGTCAGGCCGTGACTGTGCGTTATTATCCGGCTATCGCAGGTACGAATATCCAGACCGTAACCTTTACGGGCGGAGGTGGCGCAAGTGCAACCGTGAATGGCGCTGCTTGGGTGCCTCCGATAGTTTCAGCTATTACTCAGAGTGTTGCTGATGTTGACACCAATACTCCAGGCCTCCAGGTATTTGCGGGATCTGTGATACAGTATTCAGGGACGGCTTCTGATGCGATTGGAAATCCAATTATATGGCAGTGGATTTGTTCTGTAAATGATGGTGCTGAGACGGTCCTGCAAAGCGGAACAGGCGCAGTAAATAGCATAAGCTATTATTATACAGAGAACACGGTCAGCAACACATATATTTGGAAGCTTCGCGTTAGCAATGGCCAGACCGTCGTTGAGTCAAACCTGACAGTCGGGGTGATTTCTCCCAGCGTGGCAGTGACGCAGCTTTCGTTCCCTGCTATATCTGGCGCCATCTCCGCCCCCTTTGGCACCGTCACTAATAGTTATATCTTCCAGCAATTGGAAACGGTTGATCCCGCCACTGCGGGTCGGGCAGCCTACACGTTTGCCATCATTTTTGAGGGTGACTACATAATTCAGGGAATCGTGAATGCGTCAAGCGAAGTCGCGAACTCTTTCTTAGTGAACATAGACGCGGAACCGCAATATCCGACCATGATCTGGGACATTCCCGTCACCATGGGTTTTGAAAGACGGGTCGTCAGCTGGAGAGGTAACGGCACTTTTAACAACAACCAGTTCGTTCCGAAAATCTTCACCCTAAGCCAGGGAATCCATCAGCTCATTATTCGTGGCAGCGAGGCCAATGTGAAGCTGGAGCGCATCAATATTGTTTCATTGCCTTCCGCTCCGGGCAATTTGCGGATTTTACCGCAGCCTTAGGGCCGTGACGAAGTTAGAACCATGAACGTTGCTGAGACCATTCTTTGCAAAGGCGATGACGCTGCCAGTGCAGTACTTTGTGGCGATCGCGTATTGACCTACCGCGACCTTCGCCAGAGTGTCGCACGTCTTGCGACCGGCCTGTTGGCACGGGGCCATGGAAAGGGTGACCGAATTGGAATATGGGCTGAAAACGGCTTTTTCTTTGTGACTGGCTATTTAGGGATAATCCAAGCTGGACTTGCGGTTGTTCCCTTTCAGACGGAACTTACGGAACAATCGTTTGGAAAAATCGTAGCCAGTGCGGGCATCAAGGAAGTGCTCGTGTCAAGACGCTTTATGAACCGGTTGCGACCTTTGGCGGAGAAGGTGGGCGTGGGGCTCCTGAGTGAATCCGACTTCCAAAATCTGCCAGACAATGCGGGGATCCAAATGCCGAACATCAATCCTGACAGGGACCTAGCCGCTTTGATGTTTACTTCGGGGTCAACTGGAGAGCCAAAAGGCGTCATGGTCACCCATCGGAATATTGCATGCAATTCGTTTGATATTATCTCTTATATGGGCTTGACGCCTGCGGATCGGGTGATGGTAGTGCTCCCTTTTCACTACTGTTTTGGGGCGTCCTTACTGCATACCCATTTGATGGCTGGAGGATCGATTGTACTGAATAATGAATTCATGTATCCTGAAACGGTGGTGCAGGAGATGTTGCATAAAGAGTGCACCGGGTTCGCAGGCGTACCCTCAACTTATCAAATTCTGCTGCGGAATTCGCGATTCTGCGAGTTGAGGTTTCCTAAACTTCGCTGGCTCCAGCAGGCGGGTGGAAAACTTCCTAATCCGCATATCGTTGAGATTGTTAGGGGATTTCCCAATGTCCGCTTCTATCTCATGTATGGGCAGACAGAAGCCACTGCCCGGTTGAGTTATCTGCCGCCAGAGCGACTCGCTGATAAACTCGGATCAATTGGCAAAGGTCTTCCGTTGACTTGTCTCGAAGTGCTGAAGCCGGATGGCGCACCAGTACGACCGGGTTCTGAGGAGACGGGCGAAATTGTAGCCACCGGTGAAAATATCACTTTAGGCTATTGGCACGATTCTATTGAGACAGCCAGGTACTTCAGAAACGGCAGTCTTTATACCGGCGATATTGCCCGGGTGGACGCAGATGGCTTCATATACATCGTAGAACGGGAACGAGAACTGATCAAGTCTGGTGGCAACCGCGTTAGTACCAAAGAGGTGGAAGATGTTATCGCAGAACTCCCTGAGATCGTTGAAGTTGCGGTTCTGGGACTACCCCATGAAATATTGGGCGAAGCAATTTATGCGTTCGTGGTGGTTACACGAGAGTCAGGAATCACGCCAGACGATGTTGTGACCCACTGTCGAGAGCGACTATCTTCATTTAAGGTGCCCAAGACGGTTTTTTTTCTCAAGAACATGCCGCACAATGAAGCGGGAAAAGTTCTAAAGTTAAGACTGAGAGATATGACTTCAGCAGGTCGTGAAAATGAGAAGTGAAGAAATGACGAAAAAGCGGGTGTGCATGGGGGTGGCGCCTGATCTCGGGTTTAAGCGAGTCCAGTCGCTTCTGCGCGCTATCAGCGAGCTCTTTCCCGTCGATTTCGTGCCCGTCGGAGAGGCTTGTCACGCCGCTATCATTAAAGGGATCATTGAGCTCAGAGGGGACGGTGTTGATGGTTGCGTCGCTGGAGTGGTGAACGTCCCGAGGCTGCTCTATGATCCCGGGACAGGAGCAGCAACCATTCGTCGTTCCCCCAAGGTTGAGTTTCGTGCTTTGTCTTCGTTGAATACCTGCCTGAGAGGGCAGTGCATGGAGGACTCTGATGTTTCCTCATTTATCCCTCTGGCCCCGGTAGAGGGTGGTGAGATTGTCGGCTCAATGGAAGGTTGTGCTTTCTGGATAAGACAGGGTAGCGGCCAGTCGAGTACTGATGTGGTCGCGCTCGATTTGCCAACGTTGGGCGCGGGCGGTCAACTTCTTGACTATTTCCAGCCGGGAAGATTTGTAAGGTTGCTGCCGCTCCTGGAATTCATTCGAGTTAGGACGTCTAAGGTTGACTGGGATCCCGGCCCTTTCCGGGCCTGCTTTGTGTTCGACGATCCCAGTCTTGTCCGTCCACGATTCGGTTGCCTGGATTTTCGCGAGTTGGCCAGTCATGCGCGCGCGTATGGTTACCATGCCGCGATTGCAATGGTACCGTTAGATGCCGTGCATGCTGGTAACGAGGCCGTTGAGATATTCCGGAAGAATCCCAAGCATCTCTCGTTGATCGTTCACGGCAATGATCATACTTATCTCGAGCTTGTCAACTGCAGTTCCGATGGTGGCCGCCTGGCACTGCTCGCTCAGGCACTACGTCGTATCGAAGCGTTTGAGCGATGCCATGGAATGGTCGTAGATCGGGTAATGGAACCTCCCCACGGGGGTGTCGCTCGTGCAATGTTTCCCGCTATGGCTGCCCTTGGGTTTGAGGCCGCGTTGACCACCGCTCATCATCTGTTTCATTTCGATCCGATGGAGTCATGGCCTTGCTGCTTAGGAATGGACATGGCGGAAGTCATGCCGGGAGGAATCGCCACTATTCCCCGAATCCGAATGTTGCCTGATTGGAGGACCGCCGCTGTTTTGGCTGGGTTCCTACGTCAGCCCATCGTGATCGCAGGGCACCATCAGGATGTGGCTGAGGGATTTGGATTTCTTGCAGAATTCGCACAGATGGTGGCGGGTTTTGGGCCTGTGCGATGGCTTTCACCCACCGGCATTGCCCGCACCAATTTCAAGGTGCGCCGGGAGGGGTCGTGCCTTTTAGTCAAAACCTATCAACGGCGAGTGTTCGTGCTGATCCCCGACGGGGTAGATCAGATCATGGTAGAGCGTGCCTGGGTAACCGAGAACGAGAGTGAGCGGTTGACTGTCGAATCGCGGGCTACGGTCCCTATGTTTTCGGGCGTTTGCGGACGCGTCAGTCCATCCTTTCAGGTGAATACAGGCGACACGCTGGACATTAAATCGTTCTTTAGACAACCGGTAAGCGCGCAGGAGATTCCGCCTCCGCCCAGGAGACTGTGGCCGGTGGCCCGGCGTCTCCTGACAGGGACTCGTGATCATTGCTATTCGTGGCTTTACCCGCGGAGTCAGCTATCCGCCTTCAATGAAAGGCTGTTGAACACTCAGTCATGAGGAGTTCGCTATGAAGAAGTCTCTGGTCCGACGAATCTTTAACCGTTTTTTTCATATTCTGGCTCGTTTCAGCCCTGGTGCCACCAGTCTTCGCCCGTTATTGCATCGCGCTCGCGGCGTAAAAATCGGCAACAACGTCTTCATTGGCGACGACGTATTCATTGACAACGAGTATCCCGAATGCATCGAGATTGGTGAAAATGTTCAAATCAGCATCCGGGTTGTCATTATTGCGCATACTCGGGGATCAGGCCGTGTGATTATCGAGAGGGATGCCTTCATCGGACCGCACTGTGTTATCGCCTGTAGCGCCGGGCGGACACTTTCAATTGGGGCTGGCGCTGTCATCGGCCCCGGTTGTGTCATTACTCGCAATGTTGTACCTCATATTTACCTCGTTGTGCCGCCCCCCCGACCCGCCGGCACAGTTACCGTCCCGCTGCCTGCGGCAAAGAGTATGGAGGAGTTTGTCGCAGGGCTTCGCCCGTGGGGGGGGAGAAGCCACCACAACAGGTGAATAGTAAGCGAAGGGGAGGGCCAGCAGATGGACAATACGAACGAAATAAGGAAGTTTGTTGTACAGACCTTCTTGTTCGGTGAGGTGGACTCACTACAAGACGATACTTCATTCATGGGAGGAGGTATCATTGACTCAACGGGCATCCTGGAACTGATCTCTTTCCTGGAGAAGACCTATAATGTAAAGATCCAGCCAGAGGAAATGATCCCCGCGAATTTCGACAGCGTGAACAAGGTGGCTGGGTATCTCGCTAGGAAACGGCTTGTAACTTCAGTCTGACCCCGGGCCGAAAGGACAGCATGAATACCAAATTATTCTCTGCCGATCATATGAGCCTCGATTGCGCTCGCGAGGTTGATAAAATCACCTCAGTCATTTGCGAATATGTGCTGCGACGCTTCAAGAAAAAGGGGGTTGTTGTGGCCCTCTCGGGGGGGATAGATAGTAGCGTGGTGGGTGCCCTCTCCGTTAGGGCATTGGGACGGGAGCGAGTGCTGGGCCTCCTGATGCCAGAACGGGATTCCGGGCATGAAACATTACCCTTGAGCCAACAGGTGAGCAATCATTTGGGGATTGAAAAGGTCCACGAAGACATTACGGGAATCCTCGAGTCCGTCGGCTGTTACCTACGTAGGGACGACGCCATCAGATTAGTCGTTCCTGAATATGGGGCTGGTTGGAAATCGAAAATCGTGCTCCCGAGCGTCCTGGCAGATGATCAGTACCGGCTTTTTTCGGTGATTGTTCAGGATCCGTCAGGTCAACGCTCGGAGGTTCGCCTGACGCTCGAATCGTACCTGGGGATTGTGGCGGCATCGAATTTTAAGCAGCGGACTCGCAAGATGCTGGAATATTATCATGCCGACCGATTAAATTATGCCGTTACGGGTACTCCAAACCGGTTGGAATATGACCAGGGGTTCTTTGTCAAACTGGGTGATGGAGCGGCGGATATCAAGCCAATTGCTCACCTATACAAGACGCAAGTCTATCAGATGGCGGAGTATTTGCAGTTGCCTGAAGCTATTCGCAACCGCCCCCCTACCACCGATACATACTCGTTGCCTCAAAGCCAGGAGGAGTTTTTCTTTTCAGTACCTTATGAAAAGATGGACTTGATTTTATATGGGAAGAATCAAGAGGTCAGTCCTTCGGAGGTGGGGCGCGTGGTCGGACTTACGGCTGAACAAGTTAAACGAGTTTTCAGGGACATCGAATCCAAACGGCGCGCAGCTTCTTACCTGCATGCTCAACCTGTTCTGGTCGAAAGTTAGTTATGTGTGGAATAGTAGGCATATTCAAAGAAGTTTCGGGCGAACCGCCTAGCGAAAGCGCTCTTCGCCAGATGCTGGCCATGATTCGGCATCGGGGTCCCGATGAGTTTGGAATCTATCTTGATAGACGTGTGGGGCTTGGTAGCGCGCGGCTGAGCATTATCGACCTGTCAGGCGGTCAACAACCCATCTGCAATGAGGACGGTACACTTTGGATTGTATTCAACGGCGAAATATTCAATTACCTTGAACTGCGACCGGAACTGGAATCTCGCGGACACCAATTTGCGACCCATACGGACACCGAGGTTCTGTTGCATCTGTATGAGGAATATGGCTCGCGATGTCTGGAAAAGCTGAATGGCCAATTTGCTTTCGCCATCTGGAATTCCCGCGACCAGACTCTTTTTCTCGCCCGTGACCGGCTGGGCATTCGTCCGCTGTTCTACACCCGATCCAACGGGTGTCTCATTTTTGGCTCAGAGATCAAGGCGATCTTGTCTGACCCGCGCGTCAAGGCCGAGCTGGATCCCGTTACGCTTGATCAAATCTTCACCTTTTGGAGTCCACTCTCACCGCTCACGGCTTTTAAGGGAATTGTTGAACTCCCGCCGGGACACTATTTTCTGGCTCATAAGGAAGAGTTCACCATTCGGCAGTATTGGGAACCTGAGTTTCAATGCGCGGATGAATTCACGGGCGCATCTGCCCGGTCTCGATTCCTGGATGAGTATCTGGAGGAATTTGAACACCTGCTGGTGGAGGCCGTACGGCTTCGTTTGCGAGCTGATGTGCCGGTGGGTGCCTACTTGAGCGGTGGTCTGGATTCATCCATTATCGCTTCGATTATTCGCAATTATACGCAAAACCATCTGGATACGTTTTCTATCTCATTCAGCGATGTGAATTTTGACGAGAGTGTCTTTCAAAGACAGATGGCACAGTTTCTTGGGACGGACCATCAGGTGGTTCATGCCACATACGATGACATCGGGCGTGTTTTCCCGGAGGTAATCTGGCACACCGAGATCCCCGTGATGCGCACTTCTCCCGCGCCAATGTTTCTATTGTCCAAACTGGTGCGGGATTCCGGATACAAGGTCGTGCTTACGGGAGAAGGTGCCGATGAATTCCTGGTCGGCTACGACATTTTCAAGGAAGCCAAGATCAGACGTTTCTGGGCCAGTCAGCCTGAATCCACGCGGCGTCCAATGCTTTTCGGTCGGCTTTATGCCGATATTGCGGAGTTAGGCAGAAACAATCCTGCCCTCCTGGCGGAGTTCTTCAGAGGGGGATTGACTGAAGTGAATGCGCCAACTTATTCGCATGCTGTGCGTTGGCGGAATAACCGACGGACCTGTCGCTTTTTCTCTGGAAGTTTAAAGCAGGAATTGGCGGGACAATCTTTATCAGCCATAGAGCAGATCGTCTACCCGTCTCAATTTTCACGCTGGGGCTCTCTGGAACAGGCGCAATTTATTGAAATAACCGTCTTTATGTCGCAATACCTGCTCTCTTCTCAGGGCGACCGCGTTACGATGGCCCATTCCGTCGAAGGACGCTACCCTTTTCTGGACTATCGCGTTGTCGCGTTCTGTAATCGCCTACCCGCTAATCTGAAGTTGCATGGCTTGACCGAGAAATACATGTTAAAAAAACTTGGTCGTAAGTGGCTTCCCAGGGAAATATGGAGGCGGCCCAAACGCCCCTACCGCGCCCCCGTCCAGCGTAGTTTCTTCAATGAAAAGGGGCATGATTATGTGCGCGAGTTGCTGTCACCCGAAAAAGTAAAAATGACGGGTTTGTTCAATCCGGCGGCCGTAAGTCAACTTGTTATGAAAGCCAAGCAAGGAATTCCGCTCGGTGAGACAGGTGAAATGGCCTTGGTGGGGATTATATCCACACAACTGGTTCATCATCAATTTGTCGAAAAGTTGAGATTGCCTCCTCCGCTTTCGGCGGATGAACCAGTTAAAGTGTGCAATAGGGGAGGTAATAAATAATGTCGAAGATCCGATTTGCGATAGAAGAACTCAAGTTTGTCAAATCGATATCTGGCATTGTGAATTATTACGGAAAAATTCGGTATCTTCTGCCACGAGTTATGGGGCTTCCTTATCGCAAAACTCGTATACCCCCCCAGCCTTCAAATTGAGTCCGCCAACGTATGCAACATAGCGTGTTCGTGTTGTTCTGTTGGGCGAAGCACACGCAAGCGCGGTTTCATGGATATGGGCCTCTTCTAGGGGATCATTTCAGAGGCAGCTAAACTTGGCGTTAAAAGAATTCATCTTTACTTACACGGAGAACCACTCCTACATCCGCGTCTTCCAGAAATGGTTCGGTTTATAAAAAACTCCGGATTGGTTCTGCACATAATCACTAATGGTGTGAATCTGGATTCGACATTGATGAAAGAATTAATGAGTGCGGGGTTAACCAGCGCAGACCATATCATGTTTTCAATATTAGCAAACTCAGCAGCACTTCATGAGCAGATCATGAAAGGGGTAAGCCATGATTGCGTGGTTGGCAATATTACGGCATTACTCGAACATAGGAAAAAGAGTGGTGCGAACGGCCCCGTAATTGAAGTGATTTGTTATGCCATAAAAGAGAATTGTCGCGAAATTGATGATTTTCTAAACCATTGGCGTGGCCGGGTAGATCACGCCCGCATTTCCGGACGAATTTCGGAGCATTTCGCAAAAAAGCATACGGGTGAGACGACTTCATTTGAAAGGACAGATACATGTCCGAACATTTGGGAGCGATTGACTGTGTTCTGGAATGGAGACGTAACGATTTGCTGTGCAGATCTTGATGGTGATTATGTGATTGGAAACCTTGCATCCCAATCGATTCGTGAAATATGGAACTGCCAGAAATTGGACGAAGTCCGCAAGCTTCATCAGAAGAAACAGTTTCACAGCATTCCTATTTGTCAAAGATGCGATATGTAATCGTGTTTCTGGATACGACGCGTCATAGTGAAATGTACTGGATGAAGAAGTCATCGAAATGGATATGGGGAGGGATTAGTTTCGCGGGGATACTGTTGCTGTTTGCCCTCGGATCCTGTGATAAGTTCCTTCTCAAAGTTGGCAGGTACATGGCCCCTGTCAATGACCGGATGGAAAGTGCCGCAGACGTTGTGGTTCTGGAAAGCAGCGAGCATGTCGATCGACATCTCTTGGCTCGGGCGGCGAGTATGGTGTCATTGGGAAAGGCGCGCCGAATGGTCGTTGTCTTGCATCAAACAGCGTCCTGCGAATTCCTGTCGGCCGACCTTAAAGCCCCCCTTTCCGTCGCTCGAAAGGCATTGGACGGACTCGGACTGGATGAGACGAATTGCCGAGTCATTATAACCTCCTCCCATCATCCAGTGACACTCACAGCCGCAACAGAAGCCATGAAGATTCTCGCTGGGGAGGGAGTCAGGAGTGTCATACTCGTGTCCCCTGGATTTCATACGCGGCGAAGTTATCTCGTCTACCAATCAATCGGTGCACCGTTTCGGATCAAGATATACCCTCACGCTTCCTTTGAGGGAGACAACCACGGGCTTGACAAGTGGTGGATCCAGTATCATGGGGTTTGTGATTTCATCGAGCAGGGTCTGAAACTTGTTTACTATATGGCCAGAGGTTATATTCCACCAAAGTTGAAATAGATGTCAGAGCAAGTCACATTAATAGTGCCGGAAACAGATCCACGTTGGGACAGGTTTGTCGAGAGCCATCCCTTGGGTATGGTTTACCATTTGTCTGGGTGGAAGCGGGTGATGGAAGCGAGCTTTCCTCACATGAAGGGCCATTACCTGACCCTGTTGGATGGAACGAGTGACAACATCCGGGCGGCGATGCCCCTATTTGAGGTAAGAAGTTGGCTTACTGGCAAAAGACTGGTTAGTATTCCCTTCGCCTCAGGGTGTGATCCTTTGATTTCGACCAGTGATGATTTTGCCATTCTCTTTGATTCTTCCCTTTCCTTGTCCCGTAAACTCGGAATCTCCAGGGTTGAAATCAGAACGTACAGGGCTCTGCCATTGGTCCAAGATGGCCGGCTTGGGCGTAGTGGACTTTATAAGATTCACTATCTTTCACTGGAGCAGGGGCCGGAACAGTTATGGAAAAACTTCCATCGGTCTTGCATCAGGCAAAAAATATCGCGGGCCATTAAGAACGAACTGACCATGCGAACTGTGGAAAGTAAATCTGACTTGCAGGCTTTTTATCGGCTCTACGTGATGACCCGACAGCGGCTTTGTCTTCCGCCCCAGCCCTATACTTTCTTTGAATCTCTATGGGACACGTTTTTCGAAAAAAACCATATTACGGCGTTGCTTGCGATCAAAGACGGGAAACCAATTGCCGGCCTGATGCTCTTCCATTTTAAGGATCGTGTTTCCGCGGAGTTTGGGGTTTCCGATCATACTTATTGGGACTTTAATCCAAACCATTATCTGTTCTGGGAGGCGATCCAATCAGCCTGTCGCCAGGGATTTGAAGTTTTTGATTTCGGCCGGACTTCACCCCATAATCGGGAGTTAATGGATTTTAAGGGGCGCTGGGGTGCTGTTGAGGCTGATTTGGTGGAATTCCAGTATCCGCGAAAAGTTCGCAATGAGGTTACTGTACGCGAGCATTCTGGATCTTACCAGTTGATGAGGCGTCTATTGCAATATGTCCCAGAATCGATGTTCGAGCGATTTGGTGGCTTTTGCTATCGTCATTTAGGCTAAATCAGGGACACCGTTATGCCAAATAATAAAGTCATGTTTATCCAGCCCCCTTTCTTCAGGCTTTTCAAGGATACCTTCTCATTTAATGGATATCCGTTCTCTTTGGGTTATCTTGCGGGAACCGTGAAAAAAGAAACGTCATGGGAGGTTTCTGCGTATAATTCCGACTTCAATCCCAAATCCGTTTTGGGTAACGATAATGTTACGTTCTCCTTTCAGGCGGGAGAAGGCTACACCAATTACATTAATAATCTTGCGGATGCGAGTGCCCCGATCTGGAACGAGATTCGGGAGACCATCGGAAAAGTCAGTCCCACTGTCGTTGGCATTTCTTGCACATCCCAGAATTTCAAGGCCGTTGAAAGGGTTGCCCAGATCGCCAAAGACATTGATAGCAGCACTTTGGTCCTCGTTGGCGGGCCTCATCCTTCCATGGTCGGTTCGGAGGTACTCAAGTGTGGTGCGATTGACATTGCCGCGAGAGGGGAAGGGGAGCGGACCATCCTTGAAGTCCTTGATGCGGTTTTACAGAAGAAATCGTTTAGCCACATATATGGCATTGCCTATCGCAGTCATGGCCAGGTTATTGAAACCGGACCACGGGATTTGATTCAGGATTTGGATTCGCTTTGTTTTCCGTATGATTCGATGGAAGAGGTGCTTATCGGGTATGACCAGTATCCATTGAACGCGTTTGGTTCAATCTTCGCGTCCCGTGGATGTCCTTTTGGCTGTACTTTCTGCGGATCACGGAAAATCTGGGGCCGAACAGTGCGGCTACGATCTCCGGGGAATGTTGTCAAGGAGCTTGCACGACTCCAGAAACGGGGATTCACTTCGGTCAGGTTTGCAGACGACTCTTTTGGCGTAAACAGGAAATGGCTGAAAGAATTATGCGAAACGATTAAGTTGAAATGCCCTGATTTGAAATGGAAATGCGAGATGAATGTCGGCGTGATCAATGATGAAACTTTGTCCCTCATGAAATCGGCGGGATGTCATATGATCGAACTGGGTATTGAATCGGGCGATAATCGGGTGTTGAAGGAAATCAAGAAGGGCATCACGATCGAACAGGCTCTGGTCGCCTGCAAATTGGTCAATAAATACGGGATCGAACTTCAGGCCTACATAATGGCCGGGTTTCCTCAAGAGACGGAAGAGTCACTGCTTAATACCCGCAACGCCATCCGGAAAATTAACGGGTATATCTGTTTCAACGTTTTTAGCCCGTTCCCAGGGACGGAACTGTATGAGTTGTGCAAAGAAAAGAAGCTCATCGCCGACGATTATGACGTTTGCCTGCACAGTTATCAAAACCTGGACAGTTTCTGTATATCTCTGCCGAGGGATAAATTCAGAAAAATCGTCTCTGAAATGATTCGGGAAGTTGACCGGAAAAACAAACTCAATCGGATTAGGCGAATATTTTCCACCAATACGATCTGGCGATTGAAAGAGTATGGCCTTATGAAAGGGATGAAAAAAGGGGTTCGGATAATGTTTGCAAGGAAATCCTTGTATCCATGAAGCAGGCTCTTTGCCAGTTATGCTGTGTTAGTGGGATGGGGGAACCGTTGGCTTTCTTCGACGTCCTATGGCAACGGATTAACCGTCTCAAACGGTTTATCCGACGGCGGGTGTGTTATCTTCATAATTTCATTTTCAGGCGCAATAGGGGGGGACGTATGACAACATCCAGTAACATTCCTGGCCTGATTCGGGTTGAATTGAAACCAGGTGATAAGGTTCGGGTTCGGTCGCGAGAAGAAATTGAAGCCACGCTCAACTCGTGGAACCAGTTCAAGCATTGTGCTTTCATGGAGGAAATGTGGCCCTACTGCGGAACGACGCAGACAGTTTTCAAGAGAGTGTTAAAATTCCTGGATGAGAGAGATTATCTCGTCAAGAAATGCAGCGGCATGGTTATTTTGCGCGATGTTATTTGTGAAGGGACGAGGGATTTCGGGCCATGCGATAGATCCTGCTTTCTTTTTTGGCGTGAAGAATGGGTGGAACGGATTTCTGATTCTAATGAGTCTTCGCAATAGTCTCACTTTCACATGAACTCTGGGCATCGATCCACACGAACGTACACCTGCCTACGCTGAGCACATACTAAGTGATTGATATCGGAGTGACGAACGGCTTTATACTACGGGATAATGGCGGATCGGTAAGGCATCGGTAAGGCGGCGTTAGCAAAAACATATGCTTTGTGTTAAAGGGAGAACCAATCAATGAGTAGCCTGTTCAGTAATATGCAGATGAGGCATTTTGTTCCAGTACTTTTGTTCATTATTTTTCTGGTTATAAATGTCGGCAAGACTCAGCCGCTGGAGATCACTGATATTTCGAGTGATATGACGGGGGTAACCTTGCAGTGGACCTCAACAGCAGAGCGATACATTGTAGCCCAGTCGTCAAACATAATGGCTGGAAACTTCGAATTCGTAGGGGCTGTACTCTTGACGAATACGGTTTCATTGGCTTCGACCAAACCATCGGTCTTTTACAAAATCCGGGAGGTTGAGGTTCTTAATTTCTCTGATCCGGCGTTTAGGAACGCAATTAGTAATGCGCTTCCTACCAAGTTCGAACCAGCAGATTTATATTACGATGTCGATTTGCTTGGTATAGATGACCTGAATCTGGAGGGGCTGGGTATCAGCAACGCCGTGGGGCTGAATGCGTTTGCCGACTTGACCTTATTGGATTGCTCCAGCAACGCTCTGAGCTCCTTGGACGTTTCCGGGATGGGGGCGCTGCAAGAGTTGTATTGCTATGATAATCAGATTACAAACCTGAACCTGACTGACTGCACCAACCTTTATGCCTTAATCTGTATGTTTAATCCACTGCACATGCTCGACATGTCTGGCATGGAGTGCCTCAGAACGCTTTTCTGTTATGGCAACGGGTTAACAAACTTGAATTTATCCGGCTGCACCAATGTTGCTGAATTGATCTGCTCGGATAATTCGCTGGGTACACTCGATGTGTCCGGGTTATCCCGCCTCTCAGTTCTGGCGTGCAACGACAATGACATGACGTCACTTAATCTCTCAGGTTGTTATGCGTTGACGAATTTGTTTTGTCAGAGAAATCAGTTAAGTTCGCTGGACATCTCTACCTGCACCAATCTCACTTTAGTGCAGTGTATAACCAACAATCTTGTGGATGTTTCTTCCTTCGTTACCAATGCTTTGCATGGAGGCTTAGGAACAGGTGATGTGGTTTATTTGATCGGTAATCCATTGAGCCTGGACGCAATAACTAATCAGATCCCTGTTCTGGAAAACTATGGCGTAACGGTTAATTTGCATTATTAATTTTGGCAACCAGCTAGATCCATTGTTTATTCTGTTCGTAAAACAAGACCCCCTCAAAGTTAAACCCGCTCCCATAAGGGATGCGGGTTTAACTTTGAGGGGGTCTTGTTTTATTGGGATTAGCAATTAGGGCTTGGCATGTATACGCCGTTGAAGGACGCCCAGGATCACCAGCGAGCAACCCAGTAATAGTGCAGTTGCTCCACCATCAGGAACCTGATGAAAGCCCGCCGCTCCGCTATTGGGCGTGTTATTGGCAATCCTGTACAGATAAGAAGTTTCTGTATCTGAAGGTGGGGGCGGCAGGTCGCGTTTCCTGAGATTTGAGTAAGAGATGCTTGGCGCTTCAGGAATTGCATACCTTCCAATTCCGAAGATATCCACTCTCAAATCAATGGGCGTTGTTATCGTGACCGACCCAATCTGGGCATCCGTTACTGACCCAAGATCTAGCCATACTCGAGCAGCGGCATGATAGGCATCGGGAAAAATAATTCCCAGCACCTCGCCATTCCCTACTCCCGGTACTGGAACTGGCAAATTACAAGTGCTCGTAGATAGGAACTCGGCCGTAAGAAAACTTTGTGACACCAGAGTTCCCCCCACGTTCAATGTGAAACCCACTTCCCCCAGCGAGGATAGGTCGGATGGCCTGCCGGAAAACACAAAGAGAATGGACTCTATGTTTGCTCTGCCCATATCCGGGCCAGCATACAGAGCAGAACTTTCCCCACTTCCGTAAACCATAGGGCCATCCAAGAAATGGGCAGCAGGTGGCCGGGAAACACCGGCGGGGTAGAGTATCCCCCAGCCGCAGAAGCCAAGTCGCTCCACAGCCCTCATGATGGTTGCTTGGCTTACATCTGATGCGCCAGCCACGGATGCCGTTTTCCGTGGGACT
>Ga0194053_10000199_pt1 | contig 46861 bp, 37 predicted proteins | sample SepL228m_MetaG_FD_161684 | JGI IMG/M metagenome (GOLD analysis project Ga0194053, IMG submission 161684) | Anoxic zone freshwater microbial communities from boreal shield lake in IISD Experimental Lakes Area, Ontario, Canada - Sep2016-L227-8m | ecosystem: Environmental > Aquatic > Freshwater >... | reverse complement strand
CTCCCAGACTCTAGTTAACTCAATGGCTGAGAAAGGTATTCTGATTATGGGTGGTGACAAGATAGGTTTGAGCGACAGATATGTCCGTCTTCACATGAGTGGAGTAGAAGCAATCAACGCGTTTATTGCCCGATACGATGAAATATGTAATCACCAAAGTGCATTATGAAAAATATTGCATTAATGATATCAGGGATGGGATGCGCCACATGCGCGGCCAAGATAGATAAGAAACTCAACTCAATGGAGTCTGTTCAGGCTAATGTTAACTTTGCCATATCCAGGGCTAATGTTACTTTTGATGCCGATAAAATCAGTCAGGATTCAATAATTAAGGCAATAGAAGGACTGGGATATAAAGCTTCGTTAAAGACTGACAAGGCTTCAGAGGAAGCGCATATTGCATATGAATCCAGAGAAGTCAGAACTCTTAAGTATGGTTTTATCGCCGCTCTGATTTTGAGCGCACCTCTTGTCTTGAATATGTTTCTGGAAATGGTAGGCATTAATTCATTTTTGGGCAATAGATTCTTCCAGCTTGTTCTTGCCGGTATAGTCCAATTTGTTATAGGATGGCGTTTCTACAAACATGCATGGAAAGCTTTGAAGTCGCTTGCTCCTAATATGGATGTGCTAGTTGTTTTAGGAACTAGCGCCGCATACCTATTTAGTATTTATAATGCTTTCTTTGCTGTTCATTTTCATACTTCGCATAGCAACCTTTACTTTGAATCTTCGGCTGTTTTGATCACCTTGATTCTCTTTGGGAAATTTCTGGAAACACGAGCCAAAGGCAAAACTGCCCAAGCGGTTAAAAAGTTGATGGAACTTAAACCAGTTAGCGCCAATCTATACACTCAAACACAGCAGGGGGAAACCGTAAAGTCTGTTCCTGTCGAAGATGTTAAAGTAGGCGATATTCTGCTTGTGAAGCCGGGAGAGAAAATTCCTGTTGGAGGCACAATAGTTTATGGTTCTTCAACTATTGACGAATCAATGCTCACAGGCGAGAGTTTGCCTGTATCAAAATCTATCGGCGACAAGGTGTTTGACGCAACAATTAATAAAAGCGGAGCCTTCCGCTTCAAGGCAGAGAAAATCGGAGAAGAGACAGCCCTTTCAAGGATCATAAAAATGGTGGAAGAAGCCCAGGGAACAAAGGCGCCAATTCAGAAAATTGCCGATACTATTTCACTATATTTTGTTCCTGCAATCATCATCATTGCCATCATCACTTTTTTAGTCTGGACATTTGTCTTTGGCAATCCGTCAGCAGGTCTTATCAGCGCTATTTCAGTGCTGGTTATAGCATGTCCCTGCGCTTTGGGGCTTGCTACTCCGACAGCCATAATGGTAGGAACAGGCAAAGGTGCAGAAATGGGTATCTTTATCAAGGGTGGCGAGGTACTTGAAAAGTCAGGTAAAATCAACGCTATACTTTTTGATAAAACAGGAACTCTGACTGTAGGCAAACCCTCAGTTACGGCCATTTATCCTGAAAACAATATGTCTGAGGAGGAATTCATCCTAATACTTGCAACAGGTGAAAAACTCTCTGAACACCCACTTTCTGAAGCTGTTATCCGAAAAGCATCAGAGATAGTTAAAACTCCGATTCCTGATCCCAAAAATTTTAGAATTATTTCCGGGAAAGGAATAATTGCTGAAACTGATAAAGGAACGCTACTCATTGGCACAGAGAAATTCCTTGCTGGTAGGGCGTGTCTCTCCGAGACCGCCGGATGCGGACGCCTCGGAGATGCGTCCCTACCTCCACAAAGTTACCCCAAAGGCGGTAACTTTGAATCCAAAGCATCTACAATTGTTCATGCGGCATTGAACGGCAAATATATCGGATGCATCGCCATTCAGGATAAAATTAAAGAAGCCGCCTCAAAAACAGTTTTTCACCTCGAAAAAATGGGTTATACAGTTTACATGATTACAGGCGATAGTAAATCAGTGGCTGAGGCCGTGGCAAAGAGTATTGGGATCAAAAACTATTTTGCAGAAACCCTTCCTGAAGATAAAATTAAAAAAGTTAAGGAGCTTCAGGCTAATGGTCTTAAAGTAGCAATGGTAGGAGATGGAATTAATGATGCTCCGGCTCTTGCGGCTGCAGACCTTGGAATAGCGATGGGCAGCGGGACGGATATAGCAATAGAAACAGGTGATATTGTTTTGACAGGCGGCGACATTGCCCTAATCCCTGAAGCTATAAGGTTATCGCACAAAACTCTAGCTAAAATAAAACAGAATTTATTCTGGGCATTTATATACAACATCATAGGAATTCCAGTTGCGGCCTTCGGCTTTTTGAATCCCATGATAGCTGGAGCGGCAATGGCATTTAGTTCAGTATCTGTTGTTATAAACTCTTTATCTTTGCGAAAATACAAAAAAGTAAATGACTCAAAAGGATGATTTAAAATGAAAAAAATGCTGGTGTATTTCTTAGTGTCAACTTTGGTGCAGGTAATTGCTTTTTCTGCAGATATGCCAGGAATGCCGGGCATGAAGATGCCAGACACTGTGCCTGCTGCTCAAGACAATGTTCAAAAAGAAGAACCACCAGCACAGCAAATCTGGACATGTTCAATGCATCCTCAAATTAGGAGCGATAAACCCGGAAAATGTCCGATTTGCGGTATGACTTTGATTCCGGTCGCTGAGACTCATGAAAGCAGTACTGCCACACCCAGAGCTGTCTTAACTCTTTCTCCTTCTGCTATTAACCTTGCAGGAATTGAAACAACTCCTGTCGTTCGAAAGGAAGCCCTTGCCGAAATTAATCTTGTCGGGAAAATCAATTTTAATGAAACCAGAAATGTGACCATTTCAGCCAAGTTTCCGGGAAGAGTTGAAAAGCTATATCTGAACTATGTCGGCGCTCCGCTAACAAAAGGTGAGCACATAGCGGAAATTTTCAGCGCTGAAATAGCTGTTCTGCAAAGAGAATTGATTCTTACAAAGAAGAATAAGACAGATGGCAACATAAACATCAATAATAGTTTACCTGATCCTCAAAAAACTTTTGATGCAGCCGTAAACAAAGCTAAGCTTTGGGGTTTGACTGATGATCAGATTAATAACATTCTGAAGACCGGCACAATTTCCAGAACCATGACGCTCTATTCGCCTGTAATAGGCATTGTCAAGGAGCAAAAAGTTCTGGAGAATCAGTATTTCAAAGAAGGTGATGTCCTTTTTGTCATATCCGATCTGAGCAGTTTGTGGCTGATTCTGGATGCTTACGAACAGGATCTGCCTTATTTACATTACGGGCAGGAAGTCGAATTCAGTGTTGAAGCGTTTCCAGGTAAAAAATTCCATGGAACAGTAGCTTACATAAATCCTACAGTAGATGAAACTACCAGGACAGTTCAAGTCAGAGTCATTATTGATAATAAAGATGGTAAGCTGAAACCAGGAATGTTTGCCCATGCAACTGTTTTTGCTCACATGGGAGCTGACGGCACAGCTATTCCAGAGAACCTTGACGGCAAATGGATCTGCCCTATGCACCCCGAGGTAATTGAAGATAAGCCCGGCAAATGCCCAATCTGCTCAATGCCTCTTGAGACTGCGGCAGAACTTGGTTTAACTCTTAGCCCTGAACAGCAGAAGATGAGCTTGCCAATGCTCATTCCTGCGACAGCTCCGCTTATTACCGGGAAAAGGACGGTGGTTTATATCGAAGCTAAACCCGGGGAATTTGAGGGTAGAGAAATCGAGCTTGGCCCTAAAGTCGGAGGTTTTTACATTGTTGAAAGTGGACTGAAGGTTGGCGATAAAGTTGTAGTCAAAGGCAATTTTAAACTCGACAGCGAGCTTCAGATACAGGCAAAGCCAAGCATGATGAATGACGATACTGAGACTCAGACAACTCCAACTACACATCAGCACTAATATGGAAAATAAAAATGAAAAATTCAGTCTGCTGTCATGTCTGATTGGGATTTGTCTGACCAATAAGCTTTTAACGCTGTTTGTCTTCCTGATGTTGATCGGGTATGGAATATATGTCGCTCCGTTTGACTGGAATCTCGGCATCAGGCGCACGCCTATTCCTGTCGATGCAATTCCAAACATTGGCGAAAACCAACAGGTTGTTTTTACTGAGTGGATGGGGCGCTCTCCGAAAGACATAGAAAATCAGATCACCTATCCGCTATTGACAAACTTGATGGGGCTTTCCGGCGTTAAAACCATCAGAGGGAATTCAATGCTCGGATTTTCCTCCATCTATGTGATATTTAATGATGATGTGGACTTCTACTGGGGCAGGACAAGGATTCTGGAGAAACTTAACAGCTTGCCTAACGGACTTTTGCCCAATGGCGTTAATCCTTCTCTTGGTCCTGATGCTACTGCTTTGGGTCAGGTCTTCATGTACACTCTCGAAGGGCTTGATAAAAACGGCAACCCGACCGGCGGATGGAATCTGGATGAACTGCGCTCCATAGAAGACTGGAATGTAAGGTATTCACTCCTGGGGACAGAAGGTGTGAGCGAAGTTGCTTCAGTAGGTGGCTATATCAAAGAATATCAGGTTGATATGGATCCTGATGCCATGAGGATATTCAAAGTGAGTGTAGATGATATCTTCAATGCCATTCTGAAGTCTAATGTTGACATCGGAGCCAATACAATTGAGCAGAACGGGGCTCAATATATCGTAAGAGGACTTGGTTATATAAAAACTGTTGACGACATCAGGAATGTTGTGATCAAGGTCGGCGATAGAAACATCCCGGTTTATGTCAAAAATGTGGCTAATGCTACAATAGGCCCGGCTCTGAGAAGAGGAATGCTAGACAAGGGAGGAACCGAAGCCGTAGGAGGTATCGTTACTGTAAGATTTACAAGCAATCCTCTTGAAGTCATAAACAAAGTCAAAGACAAGATAAAGGAAATATCTCCATCGCTCCCTCAGAAAACTCTTGCTGACGGAACCGTGAGCAAAGTATCGATTGTACCATTCTATGACAGGTCAGGCCTGATCTATGAAACTCTCGGAACACTCAATTCCGCAGTATTCGATGAAATACTTATTACCATCATAGTAGTTCTTTTCATGATAAAGCATCTGAGGGTTTCGGCGATAATATCGAGTTTGCTTCCTGCTGCTGTTCTTTTTGCGTTTGTCTTTATGAAGATATTTAAAATTGATGCCAATATCGTGGCTCTTTCAGGTATAGCGATTGCCATCGGGGCGGTGGTTGATGTGGGAATTATTTTGTGCGACAACATACTAAAGAGAGTCGGAGAGGCTGACCCGTCTGAAAGCCGCTTGAGAGTAATACATAAGGCGGCAGCCGAAGTGGCAGCTCCCATTCTGACTTCCCAGGCTACTACGATTGTAAGTTTTCTTCCGGTCTTCCTGCTCCAATATTCTGAAGGAAAACTTTTCAGGCCTCTGGCATTTACGAAAACATTTACTCTTTTCGGAGCCTACATACTGGGCATGATGGTCATTCCCGTGTTCTACTATCTCCTAATAGAAAACGGGTACTGGAACAGGAGTTTTATAAAATCCCGTAAATGGCATAAATGGTTTTTCAGAGCAATTTATTTTATTGTTCCAGTCGGCGTAGCTATTTTTCTCGCAGCGCATTGGTGGCCGCTTGGTCCATCAAAAGGAGTAATTCTAAATACCATATTTGCACTGATTCCAATCGGGCTTTTGCTGGCTCTCTTTTCGATCATCGAAAGATATTATTCTGGCATTCTCAGGTTCTGCCTGAATCACAGGAAATTATTTCTGGCGCTTCCAGTGATTATTATTATCTGGGGGATTGTGTCATGGCTCGGCGTAAGGACATTTTTTAACTGGATGCCGAACTCAATACTAAACAGCTCTCTCTTTGCCGGAGTTTCAAAAGTATTCCCCGGTTTCGGAGCAGAGTTCATGCCTGCCCTTGATGAGGGTTCATTCCTTCTGATGCCTACAGTTATGCCTCATGCATCTATCAGAGAGGTCAAGGATTATCTGCAGAAACAGGATATTGCCATAAGCGCTATTCCTGAAGTAGTCTCAGTTACAGGCAAGGCCGGAAGGGCAGAAACTGCCCTTGACCCTGCATCGCTTTCAATGCTAGAGACGATTATCAACTACAAAGGAGAATATCTGTCTGATAGGAGTGGAAGTCTGTTAAGATTTAAATTCGATCCATCCAAGAACGACTCTTTCAGAGACGAAAATGGGAAGGAACTTTTTGCTTCGGATGGCAAATCTTATATAGTCAAAGGTACATTCATCCGTGATGCGGATAATAAACTTATCGCTGATACAAGCGGAAATGTTTTCAGGTTATGGAGACCTGCGCTTGAAACGGCTCTTAATCCCGACAGAAAACAGTGGCAAGGCATAAATTCGCCTGATGACATCTGGCAGGCGATTGTCAAAGCCGCAACCATGATAGGCATTACATCATCTCCTAAACTCCAGCCTATTGAGACAAGAATAGTCATGCTTCAGAGCGGAATGAGAGCCGAACTTGGGATAAAAATCAAAGGCAGTTCGCAACAAGATATTGAATCTGCCGCGATAACTTTAGGAGAAGTCCTTAAAGCAGTTCCAGCTATCAATCCCGATACGGTTTTTGCCAACAGGACACTGGCAAGCCCTTACATAGAAATTGATGTTGACAGGGAAGCTGCCGCAAGGTACGGGCTTAAGATTCAAGAAGTTCTTGATGTAATTGAATCTTCAGTGGGCGGCAAACAAGTTACTACCACGGTAGAAGGAAGAGAACGCTATCCGGTCAGGATTCGTTATCTGCGAGAACTCAGGGACGATATTGATTCTCTCAGGAAAATAATAATCACATCTCCTGAAGGAGCAAATATTCCATTGGGAGAGATTGCGAAAATCAACTACGAAAAAGGTCCCGAAAGCATATCAAGCGAGGATGGTTTTCTTGTGAACTATGTCTTCTTTGACAAAGCCAAAGATATTTCTGAGACAGAAGCAGTTAACCAGGCAAGCGCGATGATAGACAAACATGTGAAATACGGTTCTCTAAAACTGCCTACAGGCGTTTCCTACAAATTCGCAGGAAACTATGAGAACTATGTCCGCTCTAGCGAGACTCTTATGATAATAATACCCTTTATCTGCCTGGTGATATTCCTGATTCTGTTCTTGCAGTATAAATCGCTTATTACAAGTATGTTCATATTTTCAGGAGTTATTGTCGCATGGTCAGGCGGATTTATATTCATCTGGCTCTACAGCTGTTCATGGTTTCTTAATTTCGATTTTTTCGGAGTCTCGATGCAGAAACTCTTTAATGTACACACGATCAATATGAGTGTAGCTGTATGGGTCGGATTCCTGGCATTGTTAGGGATTGCGGCAGACGAAGGCGTCCTGATTGTAAGCTATATCAAGGATGTTTTTACACATAAACCTCCAGCATCTCTTGATGATATAAGAGATAATATAATTACGGCTGGACATAGAAGAGTCAGAGCTTGTCTGACTACTGCCGGAACAACAATCCTCGCTTTGATTCCTGTGATAACTTCTACGGGCAGAGGGTCAGATCTGATGGTACCGATGGCGGTTCCTATTTTCGGCGGACTCCTGATAGTCAATATTTCCATGTTCGTCGTCCCCGTCCTTTATTCTATCAGGGAAGAATTTAAATTTAGAAAATTGGCAAAGGGTCTTAAAAAGACAGAGTTAGTGAAGGTTCAGCCAATATAGAAAGTTAGTTGTACAGATCACAAGATTATATTCCGGAGGCGTTGGGAGACATTCTTCGTGCGCATCTTCTTTTTGGCGTTCAGGTGAATACAATAATAATATTTGGTTCAAATTATTTATTTAGACTACTCTGCCAAAAAGCGTCATAGAGGTGCTTCTTTCGATGTAAACATCTACTATATCGCCGACTTTAAGAGTGGCAGCGGGATTAAAAACTGTAGTTCTATTATTGGTGGTTCTTCCGCTCCATCGGTCGGGATTTCTCACGCTCGGACCTTCGACTAATATTTTAAATATTCGTCCTTCGCAGAGCTTATTATGTTTTGTCGTTCTTTCCTTTAGGTCATCAAGGAGGATATGATTGCGTTCTTCTTTAATTTTCTGAGGGATTTGATCTTCGAATTTAGCCGCCGGAGTTCCTTCTCTAGGGGAATATTTGAAGATGTAGGCATTATCGAATCCGACTTCATTCATTACATTTCTTGTGCAGTTGAAATCTTCCTGAGTTTCTCCTGGGAAAGCTACTATTACATCTGTCGAAAATGTAATATCAGGAACAAGAGCCTTGAGTTTATTTACAATGTCCATATACATAGTTGAATCATAACGGCGATTCATGAGTTTTAAAATTCTGTCTGAGCCTGATTGAAGCGGAAGATGAATATTATTGCAGACTTTCTCGCACTCGCAAATAGCATTGATGAGCTTATCATTAAAGAAGAAAGGGTGAGGTGAAATGAATCTGATTCTCTCAATGCCGTTAATTTTATTTATTTCACGCAGAAGGTCGGCAAAAGGAGATTCGACTGGTCTGACTTTTGTATTCTGGCTCAAACCAAAAGCAGAGACATTCTGACCAAGGAGCATTATTTCTTTTACGCCTTTATCCGCGAGTTTTTTTGTTTCGTCTGCTATCTCCTGAATTTCACGGCTCTTTTCTCTGCCTCTGACATAAGGGACGATACAGTAAGAGCAGAACATATCGCATCCGCGCATTATGGCGATGAAGTCAGATATGCTATTTGTCTCAAGGTGCTCCGTAAGACTTTGCGGAAGATCCTTATTGGTCTCCGTAAATGAAACTTGTTCTCTCTTTAAAAGTTCCTTTTCAATGATGTCAGGAAGTTTGGCCAGCTGATCTGTGCCGATGACAAAATCTAGATGCGGAAGCTCTTTGAGAAGTTCGGCGCCCTTTCTCTGAGCCATGCATCCTAACATCCCTATGAGTATATGAGGTCTGACTTTTTTGAGTTTTTTTAAAATGCCGACTTTTCCGACTGCTTTGAGTTCGGCCTGCTCTCGAACAGAACATGTATTAAATAGGAGTATATCGGCTTCTTTTTCTTCAGAGGTCATCTCGTATCCCCTCTGAATAAGCGTCGCTGCAAGAGCATTCGAGTCTCTCTCATTCATCTGACAGCCATAAGTTTTTATGTAAACTTTCATTGTATCTATCCTCTCACAATATAAAAATAAATTAATTCCATCTAGGCTCCGATGCTTTTTCTGGCACCCTCTCCTACAAGGTTAAGAAAAAATATAGATAAGAATATCATCAGTCCCGGCCACAAAGTTAGATTCCAATAGCGCAGTGGATCTGAAAAAGCCTGCCTAAGAAGATCGCCCCAGCTTGCTGTCGGCGACTGAACTCCAAAGCCAAGGAAACTCAATGAACTTTCAGCCAGGATATTTGAAGCAATCGAGAATATTATCGTTACAATTATCGGACCCAGGATATTTGGCAAAATATGGATAAACATGATTCTGGAGTTTGACATTCCAAAAACTTTGCACGCTTGAATATATGGAAGAGAGCGTTGTTTAAGGGTTTCACCACGGATGATTCTTGCAAATCCTGTCCAGCTTAATATGCCAATTACGGGGATAAGAATTAGTCCGGATTGCACAAACTTCAAATCCATCATTGAAGCTACAAGTATCAGCAGAAGCAAAAATGCAGGAAAACAGATAAAAATTTCGACAAATCGCATCACAAGAATATCTATCCAGCCTCCGAAGAAGCCTGAAGTTAACCCCATAGCTGTTCCGATCATGAGAGAGATCAGCGTGGCAAAAAATCCGACGGCGATGGAAATTCTGGCGCCGAAGATTATTCTGGCTAAAACATCCCTGCCTATACTGTCTGTCCCAAGAAAGTGTTCCAGCGATGGCGGTTCATGGGGAGTTCCTGCAATTTCATAAGGTGTGAATTTTACTGGTGGCAGGATTCGCAAGGTATAAGAGTTTTTAGCCGCAGAAGCGTTATCATTATATTTCCAGGCAACATGCCATTTCCATAGGAATGGAATGATGAATAAAATAGCAATTATTAGGAAATACCTTTTCTTAAACCTTATAAGGCGAAAGAGAAGGAATAAAGGAATAAGTAATATTAAATAATTATATATTTTATCGAGAAGAAGTTCCGGGCCATCAGGATTGAATACGAAATAGGCAAAAGGAAAAGATATATGAAATTTATTTTCTATAACAACAAGTGGAGCTGAACCGACAAGAATTGGAGCATAAACTGCTATCAGAAACATCAAAACAATCAAGAGCAGCGCATAGAATGAGATTTTCTGCTGTTTAAATCTATTCCATGATTCTCTGATTAATGAGTGTTTCGAGATGTCATCCATTTAGTTTTCTTTCGGAATAAAAACCAGAGTATTATTGTCAAGTTTTACTTCGAGGCCAACTCCATTGGGGATAATTCCTGATAGAATATCTTCTGAAATAGGATCTTCTAGATATTTTTCAATAGCTCTTCTAATTGGTCTGGCACCGTATTCAGGCTGATAACCTTTGTCTATAAGAAAATCCAGAACATCATTGTCCAATAGTAATTTTATATCTCTTCTGTCGAGCCTTTCTCTGATTTTATCAACTTCCAAACTGACTATTTTCCTCAAATCATCACGGTTTAGTTTAGAGAAGATTATTACATCATCGACTCTGTTTATAAACTCAGGTTTGAAATATTTTTTGGCTTCTTCAAGGAGTCTTTCCTTATCTTTTTCAGCTTCAGGAGAGTTATCGCTAGAGCCAAATCCCAAAGCTTTGCCCTGAATTATTTTATGAGCGCCAAGATTGCTTGTCATTATGACTATAGTGTTCTTGAAATCTATCATTCTTCCGACATTGTCAGTGAGTTTCCCTTCCTCGATAATCTGAAGAAGCATGTGCATCACATCTGGATGAGCTTTGTCTATTTCGTCAAAAAGGACTACTGAATACGGTCTTCTTCTTACTTTCTCGGATAGCTGACCGCCCTCATCATGACCAATGTATCCCGGAGGAGACCCGACCAGACGGCTGATATTGAATTTCTCCATATACTCGGACATATCAAGCTGAATAATTGCGTCGGAATCGCCGAAAATAAATTCTGCAAGAGACTTAGCAAGAAGCGTTTTACCAACTCCTGTCGGTCCCAAAAATATAAATGACCCTATCGGCCTCTTGGGATCTTTCAGATCTGCTCTTGAACGGCGGAGGGCCTTGGAAATTATTTTTATAGCTTCGCTTTGCCCGATTACTACATTGGCAAGTTCATCTTCCATTTTAAGAAGTCTGGCATTCTCTTCTTTCTGCATCCGCCTGATTGGGATGCCTGTAAGCTTGGATACAATATCAGAAACTTCTTTATCGGTTATCGTAGCTCTATTTTTCTTTTTGTTTTCTTCATGGTCTTTTTTGACCTTGGCAATGGATGAAATAATATCCTTTTCGATGTCTCGGTATTTTGCTGCTTCTTCGAATTTCTGATTATTTACAGCGTAGTCCTTAGCTTTTCTTGACTCTTCAAGTTTAGTCTCAAGCTCCTTTGTATCAGGAAGCTGAATTACCTCGGTAATCCTTGTTCTGGCGCCTGCTTCATCCATTACATCAATAGCTTTGTCGGGCAGAAATCTTCCGCTGATGTATCTATCTGACAAAGTTACAGCGGCTATTATCGCTGCTTCAGTGTAGTTCACGCTGTGATAATCCTCATAATGGTCTTTTATACCTTTAAGAATCTCAATAGCCTCGCTTACAGACGGAGGATTGACCATTATGGGTTGGAATCTTCTTTCGAGGGCAGAATCTTTCTCAATGTGCTTGCGGTATTCGTCCATAGTTGTAGCGCCCACGCATTGTAGTTCGCCTCTTGCCAACGCGGGTTTAAGAATATTGGAAGCATCCATTGCGCCCTCGGCTCCACCTGCTCCTACGATTGTGTGGAGTTCATCTATAAAAACAATTACCTTGCCTGACGCTCTAATCTCTTCAATGACGGCGTGAATTCTTTCTTCAAACTGTCCTCTGTATTTGGTGCCGGCAATCATTAGTGGCAAATCGAGTCCAAAAACTAATTTATTATGGAGAACTTCGGGAACAGTTTTGGCAATTATTGCCTGAGCTAAACCTTCAACTATTGCTGTTTTTCCAACTCCTGCTTCGCCGATGAGAACAGGGTTATTTTTATTTCTTCTGCATAGAATTTGGATAAGTCTTTCTATTTCGTTTTTTCTACCGATAACGGGGTCAAGTTCTCCTCTTTGGGCCAGCTCTGTTAAGTCACGGCCGAAAGCTCTCAGCGCGGCAAGTTCGCTTTTGGTTCCCTGCCCTGATGTGGAGGACTGGGCGCCTTGCTGACTGCTATTGGCCTGAGTTTCATTTTCAATAGGAACGAAGTTTGGATCGAGAGCCATAAGCACTTCCTGTTTAACTTCATTGATATTTACATTCAAACTTCTGAGAAGTTTTGCTGCTGCGCTTTCCCCCTCTGAAAGTATGGCAAGAAGTAAGTGTTCTGTTCCTATATAATTATAGTTCATATTTTTGGCTTCCATGGCTGAGAGAGTAAGCACTTTCTTTAGCGTGGTGCTGTATGGAAGCTCGCCCTTAGTTTGAGTCGCTCCTTGATTGCCATAGAGTTTTTCCACTTCAAAGCGGACAACATCTAAGTTCAATCCCATAGATTTAAGGACACTAACAGCTACGCCCTGACCGAGTTTTATAAGTCCAAGAAGGAGATGCTCCGTGCCGACATAATCGTGATTGAATCTGACAGCTTCCTGTTGAGCTAATATCATGGCTTGTTTGGCGCGGGGAGTAAAATTATTCATAAGAAAAGTGTTTGATGTGTTTAAGAAGTTAAAGTTTTAGCAAAAGATATAAGATACCATATTTATTTTTGGATGCCATAGAGTACTTGTATGTTGCAAATATTATTGTCAAAAAAGTTACAGGAATACACTTAATGAATAACCATAAACAGATACAATCACCTTCAATTACATCACCCAAGGGGTTTTCTTCATCAGGAATCAAATGCGGACTTAAATCAAGCGGAAACCTCGATATGGCTCTAATCTATTCGGAAACCAAGGCTATTTCAGCCGGAGCTTTCACGACTAATCTTTTTGCCGCCGCCCCTGTGAAATGGTGCAAAAACAAGCTTACAAAATCAAGTTATGCAAATGCAGTCATAATTAACAGCGGAAATGCCAATGCCTGCACAGGAGAGTTAGGCGATAAAAACGCCGCTGAAATGGCCAAATATGCAGCAGATCTTCTTAACATCACACATGATCGTGTGTTCGTAGCTTCGACTGGAAGAATAGGCACGCAGATGCCGATGGATAAAATTAAAAATGGAATAGCTTTGGCAGTCAAAGCTCTTTCATCGAACGGAGGTCACGATTCGGCTCTGGCCATAATGACTACTGATACTTGCCCTAAAGAAGTGGCCGTTTCATTTGAGATTGATGGACAAACAGTCACAATCGCGGGAATGGTTAAAGGCGCAGGAATGATTGCCCCGACAATGCAGACTCATCCGCATGCCACGATGCTTTCATTTATCACAACTGACGCGAATATCACTCCTGAATTTTTGAATCAGGCTCTCGCTGAGGCAGTCGAAAGTTCCTTTAATAAAATCTCTGTTGACGGCGATATGAGCACAAATGATTCAGTGATAGTTATGGCAAACGCAATGTCCCAAACGACACTTCTTGAAGGAAAATGCGAGCATTCAAGAACTTTTGCAGAGGCTCTCAAGGCTGTTGCTTCAGGGTTGGCTAAAAAGATAGTTATGGATGGCGAAGGCGCTACTAAATTTGTAACAATAGAAGTTAATGGCGCTCCGACTTACGCCGATGCCAGAAAGTGCGCTCAGGCAATATCCAACTCTCTACTTTGTAAAACAGCATGGTTTGGAGGCGACCCTAACTGGGGGCGAGTTATCGCCGCTGCAGGTTATTCGGGCGCAAATTTTAACCCTGACAAAGTAAACCTCTTTTATGATCACAAACAAGTTGTAAAGGATGGCGGAGACGCCGGGACAAAGGAGGAAGATTTGGCAGATATAATCAAAAAGAAGGAATTCACGGTTAGAATTGAACTCAATTCAGGTTCTCACTCATTCTCTATGTGGACAAGTGACCTGTCTTACGAATATGTTAAAATCAATGCTGACTATCACACTTAAGCCAGCATTTAATTAAGGATTAACAGGAAAATGAAAACAGCAATAGCAAAAGCGGCAGTGCTTCTCGAGGCAATGCCTTATATACAGAAGTTCAAGGGTTCAACCGTTGTGATAAAATTCGGTGGAAGCGTTCTTGAAAATCAGGAACTCGCCAATCAGGCTCTGAGGGATATTGTGTTTCTTGAGATGGTTGGAATCAAAGTAGTAATTGTTCACGGCGGCGGCAAGGAAATAAGCGCTGAACTTGAGAAAATGGCAATTCCTGTCAAGTTTATCAAAGGGCAGAGATATACATGTAAAAAGACCATTAAAGTTGTTGACGATGTGCTTCACAACATTATTAATCCACGAATTGTCTCAACTATAGAATCCCACGGCGGCAAAGCTGTAAAGCTATCAGGAAAAAATATTCTTGTCGGACATAAACTGGAGCCTTCATCAGATACCGATAATGCCGATTTGGGATTTGTAGGCGAAGTTCACAATGTAGATACCAGAGAGATTAAAAGCATACTCAAGGATAACATAATCCCTGTTATTACGCCTCTTGCGCTTGGAGAAGATGGCAAAACTATTTTTAACATCAATGCTGACATAGCTGCTGCTAAAGTAGCTGAAATGCTTAAGGCCAACAAGCTTGTATTCATAAGTGATGTGCCTGGGGTTCTGAAAGACTCTAAAAATGAAGATACACTCATTTCTACTATATACTCTGATGAAATAGAATCTTACATCTTAGACGGGACTATTTCCGGCGGGATGATACCAAAGATAAAGAGCGCCCAGAAAGCTTTGAATGCCGGAGCTAATAAAGTTCACATGATAGATGGCAGAGTCAAGCATTCTATACTGCTCGAGATATTTACTGACACCGGAATAGGCACACAGATACTTCCTGTCAAAAATTAACCGATTTTTAAACTCAAAATAGATAGGTTTGAGATGAATGTAGAGCAAGGTTTTTTATTTGAAGATATGACCGAACTAGAAAAGTCGGCTTCATTGAAAATTACATCTAAAAACAAAAAAACATTATCCAAAGAACAACAAGCATTCAATAGGCTTACAAAACGCGTTGAGACTTTGGAAAATGAGATGCTTCTTCAAAATGAAAAATTAACAAAACTCAATATTTCCTACTCCAAAGAAATAGCGCCTTTGCTGTCTGAAAAGGCTCAGAATGATATGAAACTTGCCATGACGCTTGGCAATGCCACGAAGTTTATTAAGTTCACGAAGACTAAATTAGATGACCTGACCGATGTGATTTTAAACCTTTGCGATTCGGCATTCAAAGAAATTCCTGCTACCCCTGAAATGGAAATTTTTTACGAAGAGTGGTCCAAAGTCAACTACAAAGATGAAGTTGAAAAACAAAAAAATGAGTTCAAAGACGAGCTGCAAGATCTTATGAAAGACATCTGCGGGGTCGATATAAACATGGATGACTTTGACGACAATTCTGAAAGCTTTGCGAGACTTGCAGATAAATTTCAAGATGAAGTAAGAGCCAAAAAACAGAAAAAAGTTAAGAAAAACAAGAAACAGCTCCAAAGAGAAGAGGCAGAAAAAGCTGAAGCAGAAATCAAGAAAAAAAGTATCCGTAATATATACATTACGCTCTCAAAACTTCTTCATCCCGATACTGAACTTGATCCGAAGCTAAAAGCACAGAAAGATGAAATAATGAAGAAGGTAACAGTAGCGTACAAAAATAAAGATTTAACTGCACTGCTAAAACTCGAACTTGAGTTTGTCCACAAAGAGAGTGAGCACCTTGATAAAATTACGGAAGCTAATCTCAGGATATATGTATCTGCTTTAAAGGAACAGGTAAAAAATCTGGAAAGAGAAATGTATATGGTTCGAGCGAATCCAAGGTATCGCGAACTAGCAGAGCTTATTTCACTGCCGGAAAACGCCGCCGTCTTTGGTCTCAGCAAAAAAGCGAAAAACATTAAGGCTGAAAATAACAAGGTCTTGGCTCAGATTTCAGAATTTGAAAAGCCTCATCCCAAAAAACCAATACTTGCCTTCGTAGAAAAATATTTTAATAATCACCCCCAATGCATCTCTTTCGACTCTATTATGGAAAGTTTCTTTATGAGAAAAGGTCGGAGATAAAATCCAGACGCAAAAATACGCTCCTTTCTTAAGTTGCAAATTTAAAAGCAATTTAGTATAATGTGAATGCCATTAAAAATTATACTTTAAAAGCAAAGAAAGGGAGATTGTGATGGACAAATACATTCTTGCATTGGATCAGGGAACGACTAGTTCCAGGGCAATTGTTTTTAACAAAAAGGGTCAGATTGTTGCTACAGTTCAAAAGGAATTTGAACAATACTTTCCAAAACCAGGCTGGGTGGAACACGATGCTGAAGAGATTTGGCAGAGTCAGCTGGAAGTTACAAGAGAGGCCATTAAAGAGGCCGGTATCGTTCCTTCTCAAATAGTTTCAATCGGTATAACAAATCAGAGAGAAACAACTGTAATATGGGACAGAAAAACAGGTAAACCCGTTTATAATGCGATTGTCTGGCAGTGCAGAAGAACTTCTGAAATGTGCAAAGTCCTTGAAGAAACAGGCGTTAAGAATATTATCAAGGACAAAACAGGTTTGCTTCTCGATGCTTATTTTTCAGGAACTAAAGTTAAATGGCTTCTTGACAATGTCCCGGGCTTGAATGAAAGAGCACAAAAAGGGGATGTTTGCTTCGGAACAATTGATTCATGGCTCCTTTATAAACTTACTGGCAAACACGCAACAGAACCTTCCAACGCATCAAGAACACTTCTTTTTAATATAATAACAGGAAAATGGGACGACGAACTTCTTGCTATTTTCGGAGTGCCAAAGGCAATATTGCCTGAGGTTCAGCCATCGAGTTCTCTATTTGGAAAAACAAAGAAAGAATTCTTCGGAGAAGAAATAGCCGTTACAGGTATAGCAGGCGACCAACAAGCAGCGCTTTTCGGGCAGGCATGTTTTAATGTCGGTGACTGCAAAAATACTTATGGCACTGGATGTTTTGCCCTTCTTAATACTGGAAAGAAGCCGGCGTTTTCAAAGAATAATCTTATTACGACTGTAGCCTGGGATTTGGGAGACGGTTTGGAGTACGCCGTTGAAGGTTCAGTATTTATTGCAGGGGCCTTGATTAAATGGCTTAGAGATCAGGTAGGACTAATCCAAACTGCTTCTGAGACCGATGCGCTTGCAAAATCAGTGGAAGACACAGCAGGAGTTTATGTAGTCCCTGCATTCGTTGGTCTTGGCGCTCCTTATTGGGATTCAGATGCCAGAGGAAGCATACTTGGTATCACAAGAGGTTCATCTAAAGCGCACATAGTTAGAGCCGCGCTAGAAAGCATAGCTTTTCTTTCAAGGGATCTTATTGAAGCGCTTCAGGAAGATTCAGGCAAGAGAATAGCTTCTCTTAAAGTTGACGGCGGAGCTTCGATGAATGGATTTTTGATGCAATTCCAGTCCGATATACTTGGCATTCCGGTGATTCGTCCGAAAATGTCTGAAACGACAGCTCTCGGAGCCGCATATCTCTCAGGTTTGCATTCAGGATACTGGGACAGTAAGGATGAAATTGTGAAGAATTGGGAAATTGGAGCTTCATTCCAGCCAAATATGGATATTTACAAGAGAATGAAGCTTATAACTAACTGGAATAAAGCAGTTAAAACGACAAGAACTTTCAAGTTCTAATTCCAATAAAACAAAAAGGCTGGAGTTTTCCAGCCTTTTTTCATTTCTAGTACCAAACTACATGTCTCCAAGACATGTCCCGACGAGTCTGGCGCTCTCAACCCACGGGTGATCTACCGGGACAAGTTTTGTTTTTCCTACTGCTTCGGCAAGCGGAACAGGGACTGCATATTCTCCCTGAGCTGCGACAAGGATTCCATAATGGTCATTTTCAATAAATGTAGCGCAAGCTGTGCCTAATCTTGTAGCCAAAATTCTATCTGATGCTGAAGGAGTACCGCCTCTTTGAAGATACCCAAGAATAGTAACTCTTGCCTCAAGTTTACACATTTTTTCAAGTTTTTGAGCTATATCCATTGTGTGGTTTATCTGAGTTGCCTGGAGTTTTTTAACTTCGATTTGAGCAGCTTTAATCTCCTCTTCAGTTTTAGCTTCCTTTTTCTTCTGTTCAGCTATTTCCAAAAGCATCGCTGTTTCAATGGGCATTGCTCCTTCAGAGACTGCTACAATGCTGAAGTGCTTTCCACTTTTGCTTCTTCTGCATATTGCATCAGCTATTTTATCAATGTTGTAAGGAATTTCCGGTATAAGAATTACATCTGCTCCACCTGCTATTCCAGCGCCCAAAGCCAGCCAGCCTGCGTGATGTCCCATGATTTCGACGACTAATATTCTGTGATGAGAGTGAGCTGTGCTGTGAAGTCTGTCCACAGCCTCAGTAGCAATGCCAAGCGCAGTATCAAAGCCAAATGTTACATCAGTCATAGCTACATCGTTGTCTATAGTCTTAGGAAGAGTTATGACATTGAGCCCTCGTTGCGAAAGACGATGGGCATTTTTTAGAGTTCCGCCGCCGCCTAGACATACCAGGACATCGAGGTAGTTTTTGTGATAATTTTCGACTATGACATCAGTCATATCAAGAACTTTATTGCCTACATTCATTTTATGAGGTTTGTCTCTGCTCGTGCCAAGAATAGTCCCGCCCAAAGTCAGGATTCCGGAGAGAATTGAACCTTCCAATCTGATAAAACGGTTTTCCATCAACCCTCTGAACCCATCCTTGAACCCAATAATATTCATGTCATAGGCTTCCATAGATGCCTTGCCAATCCCGCGAATAGCGGCATTCAAACCTGGGCTGTCCCCTCCAGCGGTCAATATTCCTATGTTCTTAGGCATAACTATTGTTCTCCGATTGTCTGTTTAAAATTTCAACTTTTACAAATGAATCTAGTTAGGATTATAATTTGAGAAGCCGCACTTATCCAGTAGTGTCAAAAAAAAGAGATAATCATTGATTAAAGGTTGAAGTGGCAAGTATTTTAAATATACTCCATTGATATTAGGACGATTATACAAAAGATGGGATTGTATGTTCTTCTGGAAAACTCTGGGCTTATTTCTAAAATTATGTATCATTGCTATTGTATCAATTGTGATATGCATTTCAGTAGCTATAGCGTTATATATAAATTGGTTAACAATCAAAAACAAAAGCTATGATTCGATAATCTTAGCTGCTGCTGCGCGTTATAATATGGACCCTAGCCTTATCAAAGCAGTAATCTGGAAAGAGAGTTCTTTTAATTCGTTCATTACCGGGATAAAGCAGGAGCGCGGGCTAATGCAAATAATGGAAAAGAATGCTGTTCAGGATTGGGCTAACTATAGAAATTGCGATATCCCGCCAATCGGAGTCCTTTATTCACCCGAAACAAATATAGACATTGGAGCATGGTATCTATCCAGATGTCGAACTCACTGGGTCAAATACAAAGACAGTCTGGCCCTGACACTGGCCGAATACAATGCCGGTTACAAAAATGCTAAAGAATGGGCTCCGTCAGCTTCCGACGGCGATGTAATAGAAAGAATAAAATTCCCCTCGACCAAAAACTATGTAAAGGCAATTCTGTCAAAATACGAAAGTTACAAAAGCTCTGAAACCAACTTTAGAAATAAATAATCAGTAAGCGCTAGCCTATTTCCCGTTATAGACATTTCCAGCATGACCAATTTTTCCTCCCTGATCTATATTTATTGGTCCAAGAGTATTTCCTGAAAAAAGAGAAGAGACTACTGCGTTACCATGAGACAGGTCTTGACTTGAAGCAATCCATAGCCCCCATCCTACATTATCAAAAAAAGAACATCCACTGAAAAATACTCTGTTAACACCAGTTCCTTCGGGTCTAATATTATTGTGAGATATGAAACAGCCGTTATTCCTGTTTTGAGCTAGCATAAGATTGTGGAAGCTAAGGTCATAAGCTTCGCGGGCAAAAATGCCTACATCGAGATTATTCTTTATTATTCCATTGTTGAAAACGGCATGCTTGAGCGAATTATCTATGCTGATCCCGGCGCTGTGATTTGAGTAGCAATAGAAATTTGAAACAAAAATATTTTCGCTTGCATAGAGAGCAATCCCGTCAAATGTGTTATCATGGAATACAGAGCCGTCTATAAATACATTCTTGCTTTCCCAGCTTACTACAAGACCTCCGCTTCTGGCATTGTGGATATTTACATTATTTATCCAGAGATTTTCGACCATTCTTACATCAATTCCGCTATTCATCAGCCATATTCTTGTGGCATCAGATTCGGTAGGTTGATGGAACATATTGCCATCCAAATCAAGGCAGGAAATGGTGACATTCCTCACATATGTTTTTGGCGTTTCAGCATCAGAGCCGATAAGAATCATAGGCTGACTTACATCGTCAGCCAATTTTAAATAAGTTCCGGCTTCGCCTGATAGACAAACATTGGACTTATTAATATGCAAGCCTTTTCTAAGTATATGAATCCCGGCCGGAATCTTGACAGTTCCGCCTTCAGAAGGAAGATTGTCAATCGCTTTCTGAATATCTAACTGTATTGGTGGATGGATGATCGGAGTTGTCTCCGCCACTATTTTTGGCGAACCTTTATAGTTTTCGCAAGATGAAAATCCGAGAGTAACGCTCAGAAACAGGACATAGAGCGTAATTTGATTTTTTTTCATTTAGATAGAATCCCTTTATATGTAGGTAAATAGTGAAAGTACACAATGCGTTTATTTAGAATTTTAGCTGAGTAAAAAATGATTTCACTATTTTGGTGAGGCAGATTTAGTATTTTTGAGTAAAAAGCATAGCACGAATCAATACAAACAGGTATTGTATTTTGTGGTGTGCTATTTAAAATTTAGTTTAAATACGCAATAGCTGCAAAAAATTTAGGACATATCATGTCTCCTGATGATAAAATAGCCAAAAACAACTGCATGAGAAAAATTATGATATCCTCTAAGTACATACTTCCGCTGGTTGCTCTTTTAACATTTGTCGGATGTCAAACGGCTCCGGCAGTAAACCGCCAGCAAATTGATTACAAATACATTTGCAAGCAAGCAGAAAGTATTTCAAAAGAAGGATACTCCGAGCCTTCGAAAATTGATAATAATTTATCTTCAGCTGAGTATGGTCAGGTAACATTTAATTCAGCAAAAGAACTTTGGAGAGAAGGAAAACTTCCATACAGATTAGAATTTTATCATCTTGGGTACATGTACAACTCTCCCGTTGTACTTAACGAATTCAAAGGCGATTACTCTCAGGAATTAAGGTTTACAAATGACCTTTTTAATTTCGGCAATTTAGATCAGCAGAGAACTGATTACATTAAGACTTTGAATCAAGGCTATTCCGGATTCAAAATACTCTGCCAGTTAAATAGGCCAGGACAGTTTGACGAGCTTATCTCCTTCCTTGGAAATAGCCGATTCAGAGCTTTGGGTAGATACAATATTTATGGCGTTTACGCTACTGCGTTCCTGACTAAAGGACAGGATGGCGGCATTGAAATAGGACATTTTTCAGATTACTGGCTTGGTAAACCAAGCGACAGCAGTACTAACCTGACAATCTACGCCATAGCAGATGCTTCTGATGCAGTTTCGGCATACAAATTTGAGATATCTCAAGGAGATACTTGTGCAATAAAAGTATCTCAGACTGTCTATCCAAGAAAAGAGCTTTATGGCATAGGAATAGCCCCGATGTCAAGTGTCTATATGTTCGGAAAATCATCTAAAAAGAGCTTCGGTAGTTATTACCCTGAAATGCATTTTTCTGATGGATTAGTCGTGAAAACTGATGACAACTGCATATTCCAGCCTTTGGAAAATTATTCTAAAACTGTCCTTTCTGAATTCGCTACGAAAAATCTTAAGTATTTTGGGCTCTTTCAGAGAAATAGGAATTATGAAGACTATCAGACTCCGTTTTCTCCTATGCATTTGATGCCTAACCTCTGGATTGCGCCATCGGGCAATTGGGGCGAAGGCAAGGTTGAATTAGTCCAAGTACCTGCAAACAATATAGATTCTCTAAATATCTATGCTTTTTGGACCCCAAAAGATAAACTAACACCAGAAAAATCCTATACATTTGAATACACGATGAACTGGTCTATGAATGAACCTGACTCGACCCTCGGCCATGTAGTTTCGACTAGAGCAGGGACAGTTAATAATACGACGACATTTTCAATAAAATTCACAGGCGATAATCTCCAGAAGCTTTCTGCTGTAACTAATTTAACTCCTAATATTAAAATAGACGGCAATGCGAAACTGACCGGCGTTCCGCAGATCTTAAAAGATCCTTATGACAATGCCTGGAGAGTTCTAATTCCTGTAACCAATACAAATGATCCTGCTAAATCTAATATCGCAACGATTAACTGTACTTTGTTTGACGCTAAAGTACCTGTAAGTGAGACATGGTCATACAAATGGATACCATAATCCCTAAAATTCCAGAAACAGAATCTTACGATGACGCCTACACCAAGGTAGAGCGTTATCTTATTTCTTTGCGGATTGAGAACAGGCGGATACTGAGCAAGCTTGTCTATGTTATTTTGGAAAAGACTGCCCAAATTCATCACCTTGATTTGAAGCATGATATAACGACATTAGCCATGGATGAAACCAATAGACTTACCTCTGAATGGTGCGAGAAAGTACTTGGCATAAAAGGTACTCCCGAAAAAGGAATCCCTCTTAAAGGAAGAGTTGCGATGCTTCTTGCAAATGTGCCTTCAAAATGGGCAAAATACTTTTTGAGCGACGGAGAACTTCCCAACGAACTCGTCAGTGCCATGAGAGAAGCGTACATTTCAGCAGGGCCTGAGTTCCAGAAATCCAGAATGACGCACAGAGCATTGGTTTTTAATCCTGCCACCTCGATTTTAGCTGAGGCTTATAGACTGGCAAATAGAAGACCGTTTGTGAAATGGGCTATATATTCAGCGATAATTTTTATTTTTATTTTGCTATTCTTTTTTACCAGATAGAAAATTATGAGAGGTACTACAAAGTCAAGCATTAAAGCTAATCAGAAACTCTACAGAAAAGCAGAGATAAGGCGTGTTTTATTTTTCAGTGTAAACTTTATCATTACTCTGATTCTTACGCTTCTTATGGCAGACTTATTATGGAGAATAGGTTACAATCTTTTTTATGTTATTATTCTCGTGCTTTTTACGATTTTATCCTGGCAGATATCTCTTGGCATAACTCACTGTATATTTGGTTTTTTTACTCATCCCAGAGCCGGAAAATATGACCATATCACAGAAACTATCAAGCATCTGGATATCAAGGTCAAGTTAGCTAATACTGCCATCCTTATTCCTATGTACAATGAGGAAACAAAGAGAGTTTATGAGGGTATAAGAGCTATTTATCAATCGCTAAAAAAGTATGGGACTTTAGGAAGTTTTGACTTCTTTATCCTTAGCGATTCGACTAACCCAAATAGAGGAATAATGGAAGAGGCTCTATGGGTGCAGTTATGCCAGCAGTTGAATGCATTCGGTAAAATCTACTACAGGCGAAGAGAAAATAATTTTCACAAGAAGGCCGGGAATGTAGCAGATTTTTGTAAATCATGGGGGAGCCGCTACAAATATATGGTTTGTATGGACGCTGACAGCATTATGTCCGGAGAGAGTTTGACCAGCCTTGTTAAGATAATGGAAACAAATTCCAATGTAGGCATCTGTCAGACTGCTCCGAAAGTGGTCAATGGATGTACACTTTTTTCGAGGATGATGCAATTCTGTACCCATTTTTACGGTCCGCTTTTTCAGGCTGGGCTTAATTTCTGGCAGCAGGGCAAAGGCAATTACTGGGGGCACAATGCAATTATAAGAATAGCTCCGTTTATGGAATTTTGTTCACTGCCTCGCCTACCAGGAAGTGAACCTTTTGGCGGCAAAATATTAAGCCATGACTTTGTCGAGGCGGCCATGATGCAGAAAGCAGGCTGGGCTGTCTGGATGGCCCACGATATCAACGGTAGTTACGAGGAAACCCCACACAATCTTATAGACTTTGCAATTAGAGATAGAAGGTGGTGCCAGGGAAATCTTCAGCACACTTGGTTAATCCTCTCAAAAGGTCTTCCGAGTGCAAATAGAATACATATGTTCAATGGGATAATGTCCTACTTGAGTTCATTTCTCTGGTTTCTATTTCTGGTTTTCAGTACTATTGCAGTTTATGAAACCCATCAGGAAGACCTCTCAATAGTGGTCGTGTCAAGTTTTGCAGACTTTATTCATTTGTCAATTTACGATGAATATATGTTCATTTTCATTCTTACAATGAGTATTCTTTTTCTTCCCAAAATATTATCTATCCTGAGAATGCTTATATATAACAAAGATGAATTTAAGAAATTCGGCGGCTTCTGGAAGTCGGTCTGTAGTGTATTTCTTGAGATGATACTTTCTGCGATGATAGCTCCGATTCAGATGATGTTTCACACCAAATTTATTATCTACACTTTGCTTGGAAAGGGCGTAGCATGGAATACTCAGAATCGCGATGCTGAGGACGGAATCAAGTTCAGAGCCGCTTTATCTGTGCATGGCGTGCAGACTCTCGTCGGGATAATATGGGCTTTTGTAGCTTACTACTACAGCGTAAATTTCTTCTGGTGGCTTAGCCCTATTACAATATCGCTTTTTCTGAGCATCCCTCTCTCTATAGCGCTAAGTAAGACTTCGATAGGGACTTCTCTTAAAAATGATAAAATATTTATAACTCCTCCAGAATCCGTAGGTGACACAGAAGTTGACGCTCTCAATAATGCGCTTGAGAAAAAATATCTTGATGTAAAATTCAGACTTACTAATTCACCTTCTTTCGGGATCCTCTATTCAATTGTTGACCCTTATGTAAATGCAGTGCATGCAATGCTTATATATGAAAGAGGAAAAGGCGATCCCACCGAACAGCCCAGACCTTTGCTTTTAGGAGAAAAACTCTTAATAGAAGGTCCTTGCGCTTTGTCCGGTGCCGAAATAAAAGCTGTCTTAGCCAATCCTTCAGGAATGAGATGGCTCCATCAGCAAGTCTGGTTAAGGCCTTCTTCAAAAATTCATCCTATCTGGCAGACTGCAATTACTGCGATACAATAATTGGTTGTAAATTAAAATAACCACCAAAATCGAGTGACTATGAAACGCTTCATTGCTTTAGCATTCTTTCTGTTCTCTTGTGTCTTTCTATTTGCTAATGCCAAACCTGCTCCTTTTACATTTGAAACACTTGTTTCAATGGCAGGAGAAACGGCCCGATGTGAATACAAAGAGAGAATTTCGCCCCTTCCTAAAGCGCTTCAAGATATTGATTATTCGCAATACAATTTGATGAGATACAATATAGATAATGACCTATGGGCTAAAGATGATTTGCCTTTCAGAATAAGTTTTTTCCCTCTTGGAACTCCTCTTTATAGTCTGCCGGTAGAAATTTACGAAATTGATAATGAAGCTTTAATAAGCAAAGTTCCTTTCAGCCCCGAACTTTTTCAATATGAGGATCAGGTCAAATTTATAAAAGATCAAATGCCCAAGGATGCCGGCTACGCCGGATTCAAAATTCGCTACAAACCCAAAGGAAGCGCATACCCCGACGAATTTGCAGCCTTTTTGGGAAACAGTTATTTTAGAATAATTTGCGACGGTAGTTCTTACGGGCTTTCAAATAGAGGTATAGCCATCAATACCGGCGTTGAAAATGTTCCCGAAGAGTTTCCTTCTTTTGAAAAATTTTACTTAGTCAAACCCTCAAAAAATGATGAGTCGCTAACTATCTACGCATTTTTAAATGGCAGAAGCGTTACAGGCGCATATTCATTTAGAATTACGCCCGGAGCCGAGGCGACTGTTGATGTCAAATCTGTCCTTTTCTTTAGGAATAAGGTAAATTTGATTTGCCTTGCCCCCATTACTTCGATGTTCTGGTTTACCCTTGGGGAGCCTGATAATTTCCATGACTACAGGCCATCAGTGCATAATTCAGAAGGTTTAGTTCTATCAGACGGGATAACTGACCTTTACGAACCTCTTACTAATTACCCTCTTCACAAGATGATAAATGATGATATAGCTTGTGATTCTTTAAGATATTTCGGGCTTATCCAGAGAGATAGAGAATATAATCGCTACATGGATCCAGGGGTTAAATATCATCTAAATCCGAATTGCCTTATAATCCCTCAAAACCATTGGGGCGAAGGCTCATTGAGACTTTTCGTTCTTCCTACGCTTACTGAATGGATGGACAATATTAACCTTTTCTGGATACCAAAAACTCTTCCTGAGCCGATGAAGCCAATGAATTTCGACTACAGAGTTCTTTACTCGCTCAAAGAACCTGAAAACAACTTGTCTTTCGTCAAATACACCAATGTCGGGCAGGATCTAATTAATTGTGAAAACAGTATCTTTGCCCTTTCATTTGCTGATAAAAATGGCACTATCGAGAAATCCAAAGGCATAAAAATAGATCTCCAGGTACCCAATGATGTTATTATTGTTTCTCCTCCCACCATTGAAAAAATCTCTTTCAATAATACTTGGAGAGTTCTTTTCACTCTTACGGTTCACAAAAAGTTAGCTTATGATGACAAACCATTTATAATAAAGTGTAGGCTTACAGACAATGGAAAAGCCATATCTGAAGAATGGTATTTTCTCTGGTATCCACAATGAAAATAAAAGGGGGATGGAATGTTTGACCAAGATGCTTATAAAATTCCTAAACTGAAAAAAGAATTCCAAATACAGCTCAATGACGGGACTAAAACGCTCCAGAAGTTCATATTTTTTCTCAATGAATATTCCAAATACTCAGCTGAACAGCAAACCATTCTTGAGTTTCTTAATGATGAACAAACTATGGTTTCCTCAATTCAGTCTCAATTAGGTAAGAATGGCATTTTCAGTATAATAAACAAAAATGAAATCTGCTATATCTTAGATGATAATGTACATCCAGCTCCATCTGCTACTCCGCAAAATGAAGCGGTGTTTGTGCTTAAAACAGGTCAAAAACTAAATGCCTCAATTTATCAGCGTACACAGGCAGGACAGAGCAGAATGATAGATTATCTTTCCACTCCAGGGCAGTTTGTCGAACTTGTTATGGATCGCAAATATTTTATTTACCTGAATAAAAATTTTATACTGAAAGTCGTTCTATAGAGATGGCTGCAGATATACCTTCCCTTCTCGATGCTATCAGAATAAAGAGGCCTGTTCTTGCCAGGCTTCTCGATAAAGAAGGCAAAAAAACTCTTGGAAAATTTGCTAAGAACTTTGAATCCACCTCCAAATTTAATGATAAATCTATTCAGGATAGATTTGACCTCATCCGAATAACTGCGTCTTATGTAGAGGGACTTCTTGGTAAAGAAATTGCTGAAAAGCTTAGAGTTCGCCTTGCGTCCAATGCCAACTTGCTAACAGCCAATCATCATTGCGCTAATATTTCTGACTTGCCTGTTCAGGGGACAATAGCTTTTGCGTTATCAGAAAAAACAGATGCAGTAGTGGTAGTTTTCGCCTTTGGCGATATTCCTTTGAATAATTCCAGATACCCCAGAGGAATACTTTTTGCCAATGATATTAAACTTCCTGTGTTCCCTGACAAATGGAAAAATACTCTTGTGAGTGTGGCTCCAGCATTTACGGCTGAATTTGTTCATAAAGCTATTCAGAGAGCCGAAAAACTACTTAATGAGGGACAAATTACTTGCAAGCAGTTCGATACATCAAAGTTTTTTCTGCAAACAATGTATCTCAATCACAAGGTGCTTTCCTGCAAGTCTTATTCAGATCAGGCAGTTATTATCAGCAATATAGTCTGGAAAAAACTCTTTGCCGAAGATGCAGCGCTCCACAATCTCGAACTCGTTCATCTGGAGATAGAAAAAATAGTTGCCGAAATTCTTATTCTTGATTTGGATAACAAACAATCTCTTGCCTATCAAATGTTTTTTAATAATTCCCTGCTTTGGAATCTGCTTAATGAACTTGATGGCAAAAATGGATGCTGGTGTGAGGAAAAACTTAAAAATCTGACTTTAGATAATTTTCAGGACAATTCAGACTCAGATTCATCGGTAGGTTCAGGAACTGTTTTCTTCTGGGGAATAGACACTAAAGGCAGGAGAATTCCACTCTATTTAACTCAAGAGAATCACTATGAACTATATCTGACCGGCATAAGCGATTCTTCCGAAAAATTCTGCCTTGCCTTTACCCCCGAATCAATTAAAGACGCTTTGAAGAAAAAATTGATTATTTCAAGCCTTTTTACAAGCTTTGCCGTCGTATCATTTGCAAGAGGGTATAAATGTTATGGCGGATTTATGCAGGTGGACTACCTGACAGAGATGAGAAACGGTCTTGCAAGGGCTTTAGCCAATAGCAATTTGCCCGAGTGGGCTGAAATTGTCAGATCCATAGAAACGGAGAACTACTGTACCGGAATGATATTTGCTCTTTTTTCTTCTAATGCTGATGACATAAGTCCGGCAGGAGCAGTAGAAATAGCTTCGAATGGAGGGTTTACGGAAGAAGAGTTAGATAAAATTAGCTCAATATCTCTGGAGGATTCAACTCTTTTCGGTCTTCCGAGAATCTATAGAACCGTCTTTCGCCCTGATGAGAGGACAGAAGAACTCTCTTCAATTACTTCAATGGATATTTATAATTACAAAAAAGACAACTTCATAATAATTAGTGGTGATAAATGATTAAAGTTTCTGGATACAAATATGAGTACAAGGAAGATCCTCCGATAAAAATATCTTTCCATACCTGGCACTATAGGCCAAATGTGATTGTCAGGCTCGATTGTAAAGGATATTATGGTTTGGGTGAGGCTGCCCCGCTTATCCAGATTACAGGCGATGACCAGAATTTGGTAATTAACGAACTCAAAAACCTCAAATCTATTGCTCTCGATCCGAGAACTCATACGCCGCAAGAACTTCATCACTATCTGGACAAACTTGATCTTAAGTCTGTAACCTTGCGGACTGCGCTGGATTTTGCTTTTCACGACCTTAAAGGAAGAGTCCTGGGAACTCCGGTATGGAAAATGTTTTCTGAAACCATTACCAAAATACCAAATAGCGTAACAGTTTATCTGAAAGAAACTCTTGAAGAGACGGCGCAAGAGGCTAAACGGCTTGTTGCTAAGTTTCCACACATGAAGGTTATGAAGGTGAAACTTAGCGGTGAAGGCGACTTCGAAAGGTGCCAGGCAATTAAAGAAGCTTTGAAAGGGCAAGACCTTGTTTTCTCTCTCGATGCAAATCAGGGGTACAATGATCCTGCAGTAGCTGCAAAAACTCTAAATAGAATCATCGAACTTCTGGGTAATGTCCTGCTTATTGAAGAGCCTTGCCCTAAAGGCGACCTCGATAAACTCAAATTTGTCAAAGATAATATCATAAACTCTCTGATTTTTGCCGACGAATCAGCAGTTAATCTAGCTGATGTCAAAAAAATAATCTTACACAATGCCGCTCACGGAATAAATATCAAACTCCAGAAAGCTGGCGGTATCTATCCAGGACAGCAAATTGCCTCTCTGGCAAGCAATCATGGACTCAAACTTATGGTAGGAGCTATGATTGAAGGTCCAATTGGAATGTCAGCAGGAATTCATTTCGCGAATAATCTTTCGGGTCTAATCCTCAAAGATCTTGATACTGATCTTGATATGGAAGACCATATTGATGGGAAGATTGAGTTCTTTGACGGTATAAGGCTTCCAAATCATTCACCAGGCTTCGGACTTAACTTCAATCAAGACAAGATACGAAGCTTATCCGATAAAGGTCTCTTAGCGCTTCATCCGCTGTAATGCACTTCTCATTGCTCGTCATGCCTAAACTTAACTGATTTAATACAAATGCGACTAGATACTAGTTGCAAATCAAGTAATTGCAGCTAATAATTAGTCATAAATCAAGAAAAGGTGTGCTATGTTTGCAGTAGAAGTTCAACGAAAGATAGAAGACTTCAGAGAATACGGACTGTCGTCATATATACCGCGCGACAACAAAGTTCATATAGTTGAAAACTGCATATCTACTATTATTGGCGCGCGAAGAGTGGGCAAAAGTTACCGACTTAATCAGATAATCGGCGATATGCTCAATAGCCACCAGATCGAATCTATATCCAATGTGTGCCCCCTTGATTTTGATAATCCGATACTGTCATCTGCCAAAGCCTCTGAATTAAAGGTAATACAGGAAGTTTTCTTTAAAATATCTCCGGAGTTCAGTTTAAAAACTCCTCTGCTTTTTCTGCTTGATGAAATTCATAAAATAGACGGATGGGAAAATTTCGTAATCGAATTATCAAGAAATCCTAACTGGAAAGTTTTTGTAAGCGGTTCTTCATCAGACTTATTGTCTGACAGCATAGCAAAAGAGCTCAGAGGCAAATCAATAAAAACCATTCTCTACCCTTTGAGTTTTAAAGAGTTTCTGAAGTTTAAAGGTATTTCATTGCCAAACTTCTCAACTATTGGTTTAGCGGAATTGTCAAGATTTTTCGAAGAATATCTTAAGTGGGGAAGCTTTCCGGCTATTTCAAAAACTCACGACATGTCCAGGGATGTTCTGCTTAGGGAGTACTTTGACACTATGATTCTAAAAGATATTATTCAAAGATACAATGTCAGCAAACCTAAGCAGTGTATTGAGCTTTATAAATATTTGCTGTCCAATATGGCAAAACCATACACTATAGACAGCGCATATCAGCATATTAAAGAAAGCGGATATCCTACAAGCAAAGATGCTTTGAAAGATTATATAAACTGGGCTGAAGATTCCTGGCTTTTCTTTAGCGCTGCATTATTTTCGGATTCATTAAAAGAAATTGAACGCAATTACAAAAAGGCTTATTGCATAGACTGGGCTCTGGCAAATCAGAATAGCCCTGTGTGGGACGGAAAATACTCTAGAGCATTAGAGAACATGGTCTTCATTCATCTAAAGCAGAATTTTCCGAAGGTTAGATATTATCTGACTAAAAGCAAAAGAGAAGAAATTGACTTTATAGTTTGCGACCAATTTTCAAAACCTCAGATGCTCATTCAGGTTTGTTATGATCTTTCGGCCAAAGAAACTCTTCAGCGGGAAATCTCTCCGCTTGCCAGGAGCTGTAAATATTTTGGATTGAAAGAAGCTTACATCATAACAATGAATCAAGAAAATGTGTTTGATGAAGATGGTGTCAAAATATATGCTATTCCAGCTTATAAATGGCTTTTGACTTTCTGATTTTGAAGATTCAATCAGCGAATTACTCGAATAGGCGCGAATTACAAGGCAAGTTTTATAGAACTCTCCTTTAGCGTTAATCCGTATTCATTAGCGGACAAAGGAAGTTTTCTCGTTTCACAAATTCTGCAAACTCTTAATCCTTTGAGTTCAGTTTGCCCAATGCCTCTATATCTGCAAAATCTTTATGCCGGCCTAAGGTTTTTTTATTTATCAAGAACTCTTTCAGTCCAATAAAATTAAGTTTAATACCTTGGCAAATGCCTTCTATTTTACCTTCATCTACAATGTTCCATTCTAATCCGGAGATAGAAGTTAGTATATCAATTCTCACAGGTGGGTGCCCTAGCTGGACAACCTGTTTTTCAGTAGTAAAATCATTAATAGTAAGATCCAAATCTCCAGTGAATCGGGGCGCGCCATGAAAAGCCAAAGCATAAGCGCCTACGAGTACAAACTCGACTTTATGCTTGACGAATAACTCTAACAAATCTTTGAAGTCTTTCTGTATTTCCATAATACTGCTTTCTTAGTATTTCAATAGCTTCAACTCGCTCTGCGGGGGTGCGGCTCAGCCAATATTCAAGGTTTTCTTTAATTTCATCATGTTCCAAAGCAACTTTTTTAACAATCTTTTCAATCATAACTAAAAGCTTCATTCAGCTCTTTTTTGTTAATTATATCCTATTTCTGATCTTAAACTGCAAGAGTCTAACCACGAATGATACTAATTATACGAAAAGATAAAGGGAGGGACTGGGTTCTTGGGACTGGTCTTTTTACTTTACAAACCTTTCAACTTTCAACTGGGTCGATCGACCCTCCCACTGTTTTGGGTATTGACTTAACATCTAGTTTCGATTATCAATCCAACCCATCCGTGGTTTTGCTTTGTTATCACTCAGGCGAGACGACTAAGCAATATTACAGATTATAATTTATAACAATCTATTGATATATTAATTATAATGTGTTATTAAATGTGTAAAAGGAGACACACTAATGGCTACAAATTTACTATTAGATGATACACTCATAAATCAGGCGGTCAAGATCGGGCATCACAGATCCAAGAGAGCTGCTGTTACTGCAGCTCTCAATGAATATGTTGCTCACAAAAGACAACAGGACATAAAAGACCTATTTGGATCAATGAGTTTTGATGAAAGTTATGACTATAAGAAGGCTAGAAACAGGTGAAAGCGCTTGTTGATACATGTATCTGGTCTCAGGTCTTACGAAGAAAAGAACCGAATAATGAGTTTACTCAAAAACTAGGAGAATTAGTCAGCGATTCAAGGGTAGAAATAATTGGCCCTATCAGGCAGGAACTTCTTTCGGGAATTTCTGATCCCAATCAATTTATCAAACTCAAAAATCACCTTGCCTCTTTTGAAGATATTGCTTTGAGAACCGAACATTTTGTAAAAGCATCTGAATTCTCAAATATTTGCCGGGCTAATGGTGTTCAGGGTTCAACTATTGATTTCTTGATCTGCTCAGTTGCTGTGACTGAAAACTTGTTCATTTTCACAACTGATAAAGATTTTGACAATTATGCTCAATATCTGCCCATCAGACTTTACAAACTCTTCACTATTTAATGTCATTGAATTAACGAATTGGAGGGACGAACTTTGTTTCGTCCGTAAATTTACGGTCTTGACGAAGCAAGACCCTCCACTGAGAGTTTAACCACGAATGATACGAATTAGACGAAAAGATAATGGGAGGGCTTCAGAGAACTGAAGCCCTCCCATTATTTTTCAGCTCAATCGAGTATTTCCAGTTTAAGCCCGAAACTTTAGTTAGATTAGGCCGTTTTCTTTGGGGATTCGAAGAAGATGTAGGAAATAGTTTTTATTCCGAAGAGGAAAAGGCCTACAGCATAAGCTCCGATAAAGAATCCGAAGAAATACTGGTAGTGAAAAATATAAACAACAAATGTAATGAAACAGTAAATTCCCAATGCTAGCTCAATAATCCCGATTGTCAGGTTGTTTCCGACTTTGTATTTGCTTGATTTTCTGACTGTATCCAGGCTTCCGCTCTTAGGGGTACGGATGAAAGCTGATTTCTTGCCCATTACTGCTTCGATGACAGCGGCGGCATTATTTACACACAAGCCTGTTCCTACTGCTATCATCAGAGGGAAATTTCTGAATGAGAAAAATCCTTTTTTCTGGGCGGCGCCGCTGCCTGTGTATAATGCGCAAGGCGCAAGCGAAGCAAGAACGACCAGAGTCCAGAGATAAGGCAGATAAACTCCATAATTGATTTTAGGCGCAGCAATCAACACTGGAAGGGTCAGCACCGTAAGGATAATCATTAATACTGCCGCGAAGTTATTGGTCAGGTGCATAAAAGCTTCAAATTTCTGATGAAAAGTCAGTTTTTTTGATTTCAGAATGCTAGGAAGCAGTTTGATACCCGTTTCGACTGCGCCTTTGGCCCATCTTTTCTGCTGAGTCTTGAATGCCATCATGCCATTTGGAAGTTCTGCCGGGCAGACGAGGTCATAGTCAAAAGCCATTTTATATCCGTGTAGCTGGACTCTATATGATAAATCCATATCTTCAGTCAGAGTATCGCCTGACCAGCCGCCAACGGCGTCAATAGCAGATATTCTCCACATTCCGGCTGTGCCGTTAAAATTCATGCAGAGGTTATTATAGTTTCTTGCGCCTTGTGAAGCTGCAAAATGGGCGTCAAGAGCGATGCTTTGAGCTTTGGTCAGCCAATTTTCATATCTATTGAGATGCCCCCATCTTGACTGGATACAGGCAATTTCAGGCTTATTGTGAATCTGAGCAATACTTCTTCTCAGGAAGTCTTTCGGAATTATAAAATCAGCGTCGAATATAGCTACGAATTCACCTTTAGCGAACTTCAATCCATTTGATAGGCCGCCTGCCTTGAACTGGTCGCGATTATTTCTTCTTACAGTATAAATATCAACATTGGTGGAAGCTTTAAGTTCCTTCACATAATCGTCTATTATCTGGATTGTATCGTCGGTACTGTCATCAACTATTTGTACTTCAAACTTATCTTTTGGATAGTCAATTTCGACAGCAGAAAGCATCAGGCGCTTAATGACATCAGATTCGTTATAAACAGGAAGCTGAACCGTAATAAAAGGAAGATCCTTGTCTTGAGTATTTTTGTAAAATTCGCTTACAGTATCAACTACGCTGATACGCGCTTTCTTTTGTTTAATGTAGAAAAGGATTATCATGAAATACGAGTGAAAACCGTATATCATCAAGCATAATACAGTTATTGCGTAAACTGCAAAAACTGTCGTCATTAAAAAATCATTCATATTAAAACTGCTCCTAAATCTCAGTTAACTAATCAAGAAAACAAAATTATTAAGTTTTCAGTATTAGAAGCTTGGTAATGTGCAGACTTTTTTGAAAAATTCAACAAAACTCGCTAACTTTCTTCGTCTTGAGCCCCGATCGCCCCTTTGTCAGAGAGAGCAATTCTGCTATAATTGTCGTAATTAGATTTTTGATTCTTTGCAGCTTTAATAATAATTATAAGGATAGACAAGGCTATGAGCGATAGAAAACTTAAAGTCGGAGTTATAGGCGTAGGAGCTTTAGGAAGGCATCACACAAGATTGTATAAAGAAGTAAAAAATGCCGAACTCGTGGGAATTTATGATGCTAACTTCGATACAGCTCAGAATATTGCCAAAGAATTTGGAGTCAAGGCTTTTCAGACAATAGAAGAACTTGCTAATGAGTGCGAAGGTTTGAGCATAGCCGTCCCTTCAAATCTTCACCATCAAATAGCGTCAGTATTACTGCGTATGAAGAAGCATCTGCTCATTGAAAAACCCATTGCCGCTACAGTCCAGCAGGCAGGAGAGCTCGTTAGGCTTGCGGAGGAGAACGGCGTTCTTATCGAGGTAGGGCATACCGAGAGATATAATCCTGTGATGAGTTTCATGGATGGTAAAATTAATGATGTCAGGTTGATTGAGGCCAAAAGAATGGCTCCTTACCCGCCGGCAAGACCAGGGTTGCATCCGAGAGGAACTGAAGTTGGCGTAGTTCTTGACCTGATGATTCACGATTTGGAGCTTATACTTCATATAGTCCAGAGCAAAGTCGAGAAAGTAGAAGCCGCAGGGTTATCTATATTAAGCAATTCAGAAGACTTGGCAAACGCCAGAATAACATTCAAAAATGGATGCGTAGCTAATGTTACGGCAAGCAGAGTAAGCGAGACAGGCCAGAGAAGAATGCAGATCTATCAGTCAGAAAGATATATAAACCTTGATTATCAGGACAAAACAGGGACAGTTTATACAAAAACCGATACCGGAATATCCAAGGAAGTTGTAGCTGTGGTAGATCATAATGCGCTTCAGCAGGAACTTGAAAACTTCGTAAATAATGCGCTCACTTTTATCGAGACAGGTACAATCCCTGAGCTGAAAGTTTCAGGTAAGAGCGGACTTGAGGCGCTCAGACTTGCCGTTAAAATTACTGAAGAAATCCATAGGCATAACAGCGCTTACGGGATTCCTGACAAATCGGTTAGTTTCGAGAATGTTTTTTAGGCTGACTCTTTCGGAATGATAAAACAAAAATGATTTTATTGAGCGCTTATGCATCCGTATAAATATCTGGGATGGAAGGGAACTTCGAATGACGATGAAGTGATGAATTTTGCTTTATCCTTGCTTCCTGAAGTGCCTGAAAAGTATATTTTTAAGCACAAAGAAAATCGCATTATATATAAGTTTTCGATCGGAAATACGGAATATTTTGCAAAACTCAATAGACCAAATACTTTCTATCATAAATTTAAAACTTTATTCTTTTCAAACTCATATTTTGAGTTTAAATCAGCAATGCTTGTGCAGATGTCGAATCTTTCCGTGGTTAAAGCTTCGGGATGGTGCTCAAAGGGTTTTGAAGACATGATAGTCACAGAAAACCCAGGAAAAGGTTTTGTGGAGGCAGGGGCTTACTGGGAAACAGTATGCCAGAATAATTCTGTGAAGCAAAGTATTTTCCTATGCGGGTTAGCTGAGTTCGTCAGGAAGTACATCGGAGCAAATCTTTATCACAGAGACTTTCATCTTGGCAACTTGCTTATGGAAGAAAGAGATGGAACTATTCATTTTATGCTTATTGACCCTCTTGGAATAAGAAGAAAGCGCCATAGCTCCACATTTAACTCAGGAGTCCTTAGATTGATCGGAATTTTAAAGTCAGGCGTATCATTATCTGAAAAAGTAAAATTTTTCATGAAAGCAGGAATTATAGAAAATGAATCTGAATTTGAAAGTGTTTGGGCAAGGATAATCTATCTACTATCCAAACACGAGAATCGTAAATGGTTTGGCAGAAGGCCTAAAATATTGAAAGGGAAATCCAGATATTCAGAAATCTTAAAAGACAAAGACGGTTTAATATGGCTTGTACGCAAAGGTGTATCTAAAGATGATTTTGGAAAATGTGAATCCCTATATTTAACTAGAAAAAAAGCAAAAAAATATTGGCTTTACTCCTGTTTTCTCCAATCTCACGGTATAGACCACAGAATGCCAGTAGCATGGATTAAGAAAAGAAATGGTAAGGATTTGCTTCTACTGGAAACGGCTGAAGGATTTGAGCCTTTAAATGAAACTATAGCCTTTGATGAATTTATGAGTTTTTGTACGGCTTCAAGTGTAAAAATAGCCGATGTGAAGGCAGATATTCTTCTCAGAGGCAGTAAGCCTTGCCTTGTTTCGAGCGACCCTGAAAAATTTAATCAGAACATCTACTTTTTCTAGATAAAAAAAGCCCGCTGGTGCGGGCTTGAATAGTCAGTCAAGAGTGAACTTTATTAGTTCATTGTAGCCGGAATGAGTTCAGCTCTTCTGTTTTTCAGCCAGGAATTTTCATTGTGCCCAGCATCAACAGGTTTTTCGTTACCGTAGCTTATCGTCTGGAGTCTGGTTTCAGGAACGCCAAGGCTTACAAGATATTCTCTTACCGCAAGAGCTCTTCTTTCGCCAAGCCCCATATTGTATTCAGCGCTTCCTCTTTCGTCGCAATGACCTTCGATAATCAATCCAGCGCTAGGATTAGAAGTCATATATTTTGCTGCTGCTTCTAGTTTAGGAGTCTGTGAAGAACTTACGCTAGAATTGTCATAAGCAAAATAAACTGTGTCAAGTTTCACGCCGGGAATTGGTGTCCATGCATTTGCAGGTCTGCCTGGAAGTGATCCTGGGCCACCTAAAGAACTACCAGAACCAGAGCCAGAACCGAAACCAGAGGCTAAATCTCCGCTTCCTGAACCGAATTCATCAGCTCCGCCGGGTTTCATTTGACTTGAATCAGGGTTTGAGCAGGCTCCGAGGAAAGCTACTGCTGCAGTTAGCATTGACATTGCTAGTATTCTGGAAAGTTTCATCAATTACTCCTAAATTTATAAAATATTTTGAAACTGTTTTTACAATTCTGCTATTAGTATAATCTCAAAAATTCTCAAGTAAATAGCAAGAAAACTATACTTTAATACAAAATTCCAAGCGTATATAAATAGAATTCTATAAACAGCGATATTTTAATCTTGTCATTTTCTGCTATTCTTTGCATAGAGAAGCTCTAAAGAGAACTACAAAGATAAAGGATAGCTATGCTAAATATAGAGTGGTCAAAACTTGGGTTCGAGTACATGCCGACAGCATGTCATATTCAATTTAAATTTTCTAAAGGCAAATGGGATAGCGGAAGCCTTGTCAAAGATCCACATGTTTCCTTAAGCGTGGCAGCAGAATGCCTTCATTACGGTCAGGCTATTTTTGAGGGTTTGAAAGCATATAGATGCAAAGATGGGAAAGTCAGAGTTTTTCGTGATATTGAGAATATAAGGCGAATGAATAGTTCAGCTAATTACGCATGTATGCCTGAATTTCCTGAAGAGATGTTTCTGGAAGCAGTAAATAAAGTCATTAAAGCTAATATTGAATACACTCCACCGTACGGAACGGGCGGCGCGCTTTATTTAAGACCTTTAATGATTGGTTCTGGCCCGATAATTGGAATAGCCCCAAGTGATGAGTATATTTTTTTAATTCTTGCGACTCCAGTAGGCCCATACTATAGGGGCGGAATAGTTGGCGTTAATGCCATGATATTTGAGGATTACGACAGAGCCGCTCCTAATGGTTCGGGTCGTTACAAACTTGCCGGTAACTATGCCGCCAGTCTGAAAGCCTCCAAAATAGCCAAGGCTAAAGGTTTTCCTATAGTGCTTTATCTTGACTCAAAGGAACACAAATATTTCGATGAATTTACCTCAAGCAACTTCTTCGCTGTTACAAAAAGCGGGGAATACATAACTCCCGAATCAAAGTCAATTCTTCCGAGCATTACAAATAACTCTTTGATAGAGCTTGCGAACCATCTTGGGATAAAAGCAACAAGACGCCAGATAAAATTTGAAGAAATTGAAACTTTCGCAGAAGTTGGCGCCTGCGGTACAGCTGTAGTAATTACTCCAGTCAATGCAATCCAGAGAGGTGATAAGACCTACAATTTCACAAGCGACAAAGGCGTTGTAATTCAAAAACTTTATAAAGCTCTTACGGACATTCAATATGGCAATACTCCAGATGTATTTAACTGGATGCGCCTTATCGAATAGTTTCTTTCTAACGGCGTATTAGGGAGTAAATCATCTGACAACTGTCATAAATTTTGCTTGTTTGCCGAGTTTATGAAGTTTCTCGACAGTTCCGGATAAAATCAAGACGGGCATCCGCCAAGGCGGATATGCCCGTGCTGAAAATGAACTGATTATCTCCAGTTTTTAAATGCGTTGATAAGCCCATTGGTCGAACTATCGTGCGAATGGACTTCTTCATTGCCTTTAAGTTCGGGGAGTATTTTTCCTGCAAGCTGTTTGCCTAACTCGACGCCCCATTGGTCAAAGCTGTAAACATTCATAATAACGCCTTGAACGAAAATCTTATGCTCATACATCGCAATCAATCTTCCTAATACATTTGGAGTTATTTTCTTAACAAGGAAAGAGTTTGTAGGTCTGTTACCTTCAAAGACTTTAAAAGGAACAATGTCAGCTACTTCACTGAGTTTTTTGCCCATTGCGATAAATTCGTCTTCGACCTGTTTCTTTGTTTTACCAAAAGCAAGAGCTTCTGTCTGAGCAAAAAAGTTTGATAGAAGTTTTGTATGATGGTCGCCAGTCGGGTTCTGGGAAACTGCTGGAGCTATGAAGTCGCATGGGATGATCTTTGTGCCCTGATGGATCAACTGATAGAAAGCATGCTGGCCATTGGTGCCGGGTTCGCCCCAGATAATCGGGCCGGTTTGATAGTCAACTTTATTGCCATTACGGTCAACATATTTGCCATTGGATTCCATGTTGCCTTGTTGGAAGTAAGCTGAAAAACGGTGCATGTACTGGTCATAAGGAAGTATGGCTTCAGTTTCTGTCCCGTAGAAATTATTGTACCAGATGCCAATGAGAGCTATGATGACAGGGAAATTGTCCTTGTACGGAGTCTTTGCGAAGTGCAAATCCATTTCATGGGCACCTTCGAGAAGCTCAATGAAATTATCGTATCCGATGCTCAGTGCGATTGAGAGCCCGATAGCGCACCAGAGTGAGTATCTGCCGCCAACCCAATCCCAGAATTCAAACATATTGGCCACATCTATTCCAAAATCAGCTACAGCTTTGCTGTTTGTAGAGAGTGCTGCAAAGTGTTTGGCTACAGCTTTTTTGTCTTGTGCTGCGGCAAGGAACCAATCTCTTGCCGTGTGAGCATTGGTCATTGTTTCCTGTGTGGTAAATGTCTTTGAAGCTACAAGGAAAAGAGTGGTTTCCGGAGATACTTTTTTGAGAGTTTCTACAATATGTGTCCCGTCCACATTGGATACGAAATGCGAATTAATGCCTTGTATTTTGTATTTCTTCAGCGCTTCTGTGACCATTACCGGGCCAAGGTCGGAACCGCCGATACCGATATTAACGATATCCGTAATTTTTTTGCCCGTATATCCTTTCCAATTGCCGCTGTGAATCTTCAAACAGAATTCTTTCATCTGATTGAGAACGGCATTAATTTTGGGCATTACATCTGCGCCCTCTACCATGACAGGGGTATTGCTGCGGTTACGAAGAGCTGTGTGCAATACTGCGCGTCCTTCTGTCTTATTTATCACTTCCCCGCCGAACATTGCTTTAGTCGCGCCTTTGAGGTCAACTTCTTCCGCAAGAGCAATAAGTGAATCAAAAATCTTGTCACAGATCAGATTCTTGGAAAAGTCCAGAAGAATATCTCCGCCAAAGGTGCGTGAAAACTTTTCGAAGCGGTTTTTATCTTCGGCAAAGAGCTGTTTTAGAGTAATATTTTTACTCTTTCCGCCTTCATACTTCTTGGTCAGATCAGCCCACGCAGCTGTCTTTGTAGGGTTCAAATTTTTTAACATATAGACCTCCTATTATTGTCTAAAATTAAGGTGAAATTGATTTTACTTGATTTGTCATAACATTGCAATTATTAAGCGTAGTATTAACATTTTATTGAAAATTTTCTGCGCGGATGTTTATTTTAATAAAAGATTTCTATAGAATAGCAAAATAAAATCTAAGGTAAATATAATGCCTACATACGAGTACAAATGCGTTAACTGCGATTACAGATTTGAACTATTCCAAAGCATGACTGCGGCCCCGATCGGAGACTGTCCTAAATGCTGCAAAAATACACTAAAAAGACTAATAGGAACAGGGAGCGGAATCATATTCAAAGGTTCGGGTTTCTATCAGACAGACTATAGGTCAAGCTCATATCAGGCTGGCGCTAAAAGCGATTTATCATCGTCATCAAGTTCCCCGTCTGCTGTGTCAACTACGAAACCGTCTGCTCCGGCTCCATCAACCCCTATTTCTGAAAAAAAGAGCACAGAGACAAAAACAACCTAGCAGCAGGTGAATTTTATGATTGTTAAGTGTAAGAACTGTTCAGGCGAAAATCCGCTCGGAAGCATTTTCTGCCGTCTATGCGGAGCAAAACTATCCTTTGAACAACTTGACATAGACATCAAGAAGAATATGAAACGAAGGGACTCCAATAAGGTTTTTGCGAGAATATATCGCATCATTGTATTTCTCTTCATAATCATTGCCTTTTATCTTGTCTATCTGATTATAGATCCTTTCCATTTAGCTAAAGGTAATATCAATACCACTTCAAAAGATCAAGAACTTCAAGCCATAACTACCATGAGCACAATTGATACTGGAAGAAAAGGTTCTTATTCACTAACTTCCGCGCAAATAGACTTTCTGGCTCAAAGATATCTAGGCACAAAAACCAGAACAGTTTCTGCCGGCATTTTGGACGGCAAATATTTAACATTCTGTTTTTATGAGACAGTTTTTGATTACTATGTAAAAGTCGAGATAAGCAAAACCGCCGTCCTTGAGCCTGAAATCATCAAGAATGATAAGGGGGTTGATGTTTTCTCTATGAAACTCAAATATATCAAATTCGGTCAATTATCTCTTCCTAAAGCCTTAAGCAATTTTTTTGCCGACGATTTTAGCCCATTCGCATCAAACACCAAAGTAAGCAGAATCTCCAAGAAGATAGACAAATTGAAGATAAGCTCCGATCAAGTAGAGATAACTCTGGAATGATGTTTAAGATTTTGAATTGGAAGAATTTAAACTCGTATTCCTAATTCGCAATTTTTAATTACCTTATTCAACTCTAAAGGCATAACAATGCTGAAAAAAACCTCGCTCCTTTGCTGGATAAAAGCAATGAGAATTCCCTTTGCGACTGTGGCAATCGTTCCTTTTGCCGTTGGAATAGTTTGGGCTGTATCAGATGGAATGAAATTCTCAATCACGATGGCCGTACTAGGAGAAATAGCTGTTTTCTGCATTTGCGTAAGTTGCCATTTACTAGGCGAAATATTTGATCAGGAAGAAGACAGAAAAACTATTATTTACGGAAGATCAAAATTTGCTGGGGGAACTCTGATGGTCGCTGAGGGATATATTTCTCCACTTTCTGCCGGGATAGCCGCGATCTTATTTCTTGGCATTGCTTTCAGTTGTGGAATCATAATTGCTTTTTATTATCGGAGCCTTATTTTATTCGGCCTTGGGGCATTCGGAACAGCAGCGGCAGTCTTATACTCTGTCCCGCCGCTCAGGCTTGCCAAACGCGGTGTTGGCGAACTTTTTATAGGTGTCTGCTACGGCTGGCTAACTCTTACCACTGGTTATGCTACAGCTTGCGGAGCTCTTCCGTCCAATTCTGTTCTCATGTGCATTCCCATAGCTTTGTCTGTTTTTAACATTATTCTCATTAATGAATTTCCTGATTTCCAGGCAGATCTCGAAGCTGGAAAGAAAAATCTTATGATACGCATTGGCAAGAAATGGGCATCAAAAGTCTATGGCGGTGCCAATTTTCTGATAATTATTTTTCTTTTTATTATTTGCCGAACACTCCACTCAGAGTCCTACGCATATTTATTGATCCTGATTCCTTCAATCATTTTGGCTCTCACATTGTCTATTGCTCTTATTTTTATGAAAAGATGGAAACAACCTCAAGAACTTGAGAAACTCTGCGGTTTAACAATCATTCTAAATCACTTCTGTTCATTCACTTTGGCGGCTCTACTCTTATGTCGCTAAAGCCTTATTTCGCATTAAATAATCTCATTAAGCAGTTTCATTCTGCTTTGCTTTTAAAAAACTCTACTCAATGGCAACACTTCTATGGCTGGCTGGCCAGAAAATCATTCAAATCTATTCCTGTCGCCTCGGGCGCTGTAGGAATGGGGTGCATCGGATACGGTTATCATGCTGTCTGGGAAATTACCGAAGCATGTAATCTCAGATGCAAACATTGCCATGCCATCTCAGATAAGGCAGGCCCTGATGAGCTCACCACTCAAGAAGGGATCGCTTTTATAGATGGTCTTTCAAAAATGAAAAAATTTCAAATGCTGGTTTATTCAGGCGGCGAACCCATGATGAGGCCTGACCTCGAAACGCTCCTGTTGCACAGCAAGAAACGAGGGCTTGTCAATGTAATAGCCACCAATGGTACACTCATAGATAAAAGCCGGGCAAAAGGTCTAAAATCACTTGGCGTAAAAGGAGTTGCCATAAGTTTGGATTCAACTGATCCAATCATCCATAACTCCATCCGCGGCAATCCAAAAGCCTTCGAGCTTGCCATGAAAGGAATAGAAGCATGCAAAAGTGCCGGAATGGTGCTTCAGATAAACTTTACTGCCATGAAAGACAACATATCAAATCTCGATAGCATTGTGAGATTCTGCAATGAGATTGAAGCTGACATCATGTTGTGTTATCAGCTTGTGCCAATGGGCAGGGGATGTGCAATCTCAACTTCTGCATTAAGCCCGGATGACAATAAAGAATTGACTTCAAAACTGCGTTCCCTCCAAAAGAATTCTACAACAATTATAGAGCCTGTAGCCTGCCCTCAGTACTGGCCACACTTACTAAAAAGAGATAATGCAGACACTAAGCCGACACTTAAAAACCATCCTTTTCACGGTTGCGCCGCAGGTTGGGGTTTACTCTATCTGAAACCAAATGGAGACTTATGGCCATGTCCATTTGTCCCTGTTTCAGGAGGAAATATCAGGACTACATCAATCCGAGATATCTATGACAACAGTCCTATATTCAAAAGCCTGAAAGACAGAAACAATCTTAAAGGTAAATGCCATGATTGCCAGAATCGGTACATCTGCGGCGGTTGTCGTGGTAAAGCTTACGGCAAATCAGGCGATTATCTCGCCGAAGACCCCGACTGCTATGTGAAGTGAAAAGTGTCCTGTCAACGATGTCGACTTATTCTGTTCTACGGGAATTTCGAATTTGAGATTTGCTTCGAAATTTAAATAAGTATTTAATCTTAAACATTCTTTGCCTTTGTTTATTTTCTCCTGTTTTAAAAAAGTAAATAGAACTTAAACTTGCTGTTATCTCTACTCAAATTCGCATCTTAATTTCCCAACTTTAGTATGATTAATCTAAAAGGCTATTTGATAAAGGAAGTAATTCATGAGGGTGAAAACTCTTATGTGTATCGTGGCGAGCGCACGATTGACTCGATGCCGGTTATAATTAAAGCGCCATCCCCTCAAGGTATTACTACTGCTCAAAATGTGCGTATCCAGCACGAGTACAATCTGCTGACTTCTCTTAACTTAAGCCGAATAATAAAGGTCTATGAACTAATTAAATATCAATCAGGTTTTGCTCTTATCGAAGAGGATTATAGCGGGTATTCTCTATTAAAGATATTAAACGCAAAGAGTTTGGAAATCGAATCCTTTTTTCAGATTGCCATTCAGTTAGCTGAAAGTATCAGTCAAACACACGAAAATAAAATAATCCATAAAGACATTAATCCTTCAAACATACTATGGAACTCCAAAACCGGAAAACTCAAGCTGATCGATTTTGGACTTTCCACATGCCAGACAAGCACGCAGATAGATCCTATCCAATTCTCAAAAATAGAAGGTACTCTGGCATATATTTCTCCTGAGCAAACTGGAAGAATGAACAGGGCTATTGACTACCGTACAGATTTATATTCGCTCGGAGCCACCTTGTATCAACTCCTGATAGGTCATCCCCCGTTCACAACCAAGAATGTACTGGAATTAGTGCATAATCTTCTTACTATAGAACCTCAGCCTCCACACATATTAGATCCAGGCATTCCTGTCATCCTATCAAAACTTATAGTAAAGTTGCTGGCCAAAAATGCAGAAGACCGATATCAGTCAGCTTATGGAGTCGAGGCTGATCTGCGAAAAATCCAACACGCTATTAAAGACAAAGTACAAGTCACATCAGATTTCAAGCTGGCTGAAAAGGATGCTACAGGCAGACTGCAGATTCCACAGAAACTCTACGGTCGCGACACTGAAATCAAAAAACTTGAAGAGATTCTGAAGCAGGTTCTTCATGGAAGCAAAGAACTTGCCTTTATTGCTGGTTACTCAGGCGTAGGGAAAACTTCATTGGTTGGCGAAGTTCAGAAATTAGGGATTCATTCCCGCTATTTCTTTATCGAAGGAAAATTCGATCAGTACGAGCGAAATTTGCCGTATTCTGCTTTTTCGCAGGCATTTAACCATTCTGCTGTCCGAGTCCACTGAACAAATCGGGTACTGGAAAACTGAAGTTTTGCAGGCGGTGGGACAAAACGGAGCAATACTAATTGAAATTATCCCCAATCTTGAACTGCTTATTGGCCGTCAAACGAAGGTTCCGCAAATGGGCGCTCAGGAAACCTCAAACAGGTTAATGCTTACATGGCAGAATTTCATCAGGGTTTTCAGCCGAGAAGAACATCCTCTGGTCTGTTTTATTGATGACTGGCAATGGGCTGATCCTGCCTCGCTGGAACTATTTAAAGCGCTGATGAACGATCAGGAACTGAAAAACTTTTTTCTTTTAGGAGCCTATCGAGATAATGAAGTGAATGTAGCCCATCCATTCATGATAGCGCTCAATGACTTGAAAAACTTGCACCAGATTAACATCCACCAGATTGTTCTTGAAAATCTCAGCCGTTCCGATATAGAGAGTTTACTTGCCGATACTTTATCCGGAGACATAAAATCGCTAATTGACCTGATATATGAAAAAACCGCAGGCAATCCTTTCTTTGTCGTCCGTCTCTTAAGCTCTCTATATGAGAGTAACGATCTTCGCTTTGATTTTTCAGCTCTCCGCTGGTATTGGGATATTGAACAAATCCGCAAGAAAGAGATTTCCGACAGCGTAGTGGATCTGCTTACTAAAAAGATTAAAGAATTACCGCAAAATACCCAGAACCTATTGCAATTAGCAGCCTGTATCGGGTCCAGCTTTGAAATACATATTCTTCAGATGCTTTACGAATGTCAGGCCGAGGAGTTTTTAAGCATCTGGAATCGTTGCTAGAAGAGCGTTTCATCAGCGTCAGAGGATCCCTGGAAAAATTCCGTTACGATAATACAGGAATAAATAAATTATTGTTTCAGTTTATTCATGACCGAATTCAACAAGCGGCTTATTTCATGATCGAAAACGCAGCAAGGCAGGAAATCCACCTGAAGATTGCCAGACTGCTAACCTCATCATTAGAAAAAGAAGAGCTGGACAGCATTATCTTTGACATAATACGCCATTACACTCATGCCTTGCCATTATTAAAAGATGAAGAGGAACGCATCAGGGTAATT
>Ga0194053_10000197_pt1 | contig 47005 bp, 47 predicted proteins | sample SepL228m_MetaG_FD_161684 | JGI IMG/M metagenome (GOLD analysis project Ga0194053, IMG submission 161684) | Anoxic zone freshwater microbial communities from boreal shield lake in IISD Experimental Lakes Area, Ontario, Canada - Sep2016-L227-8m | ecosystem: Environmental > Aquatic > Freshwater >... | reverse complement strand
CAACTTTTTCTTTTATGAGGGATACTCTCATAAAAGAAAAAGTTGAGGAGTCAGAACAGCTTCTCGCCAATGACTATTTGCAGGAGAGAATTGACCAAATCATTCACAGCGAAACAATCAACAAAAAACGACGACCCGATGGTCGAGGAATGGATGAGATTCGTCCCCTCTTTGCCCGTGCCGGAGGTGTTTCAAAAATTTTGCACGGTGCCGGACTCTTTTATCGAGGTGGTACACACGTGCTCTCGGTACTCACACTCGGCGGACCAAGCGACGCACAAATAATCGACGGTATGGAAAGCCAGATGGAGAAAAAGTTTATGCTCCACTACAACTTTCCTCCATATTCAACAGGTGAAATAGGCAGAATGGGTGGCACAAATCGCCGAATGATCGGCCACGGCGCGCTGGCGGAAAAAGCCCTCGTACCAGTCCTTCCAAACAAAGATTTGTTCCCATACACAATACGTCTCGTTGCAGAATCAATGGCAAGTAACGGCTCCACATCAATGGCATCTGTCTGTGCCGGCACAATCGCCCTTATGGACGGAGGTGTTCCTATCACTCGCCCAGTTGCCGGTATCGCATCCGGACTTATGATGCACGATGAGAAAAATTATGTCGTGCTCACAGATATCCAGGGTCCCGAGGATCATCACGGCGATATGGATTTCAAAGTTGCAGGTACAGAAGTCGGTGTAACTGCTGTACAAATGGATGTCAAAGTTGATGGAATTCCACTCCATATTTTGAAAGAGGCATTTGAAAAAGCAAAACAAGCAAGACTCAGTATCTTGAAAGTTATCACGGCGGAAATTGCACAGCCGAGAGCCGACATTTCCGAGTTTGCACCAAAAATTATTTCAATCAAAATCAAACAGGACCAAATCGGACTTGTTATTGGTACCGGTGGAAAAACAATCAAAGAAATCAAAGATGTCACTGGTGCACAAATCGATATCGAGGATGACGGCACAGTCTACATCACAGGCAAAGGCGACGGCGCCGAGCGAGCAAAGAAAATTATCGAGGATATGACACACGAATTCAAACCAGGCGACAGATTCCGAGCAGAGGTTGTCAAAATTATGGAGTTCGGCGTATTTGTCAGATTCAACGGCAACACCGAAGGCCTCGTGCATATTTCAGAAATTACTCCACGAAGACTCAAAACTGTTGACGAGGTTCTCAAGGTTGGCGATATTGTGCCAGTCGTACTCAAAGAAGTCGACGAACGCGGACGACTCAAACTCTCGATCAAAGATATTGACCCAGAGTGGTTTGATAAAATACAAAAATAAATTAAAAACACCGAGACAAAAATCTCGGTGTTTTTACTTGTGATATTTTTTCAAAAAAAAGCAGCGTTTTCACGCCACGTTAATCATTTTCTCAATAACACGTTCCGTTGCCGGATGTGATTTGAGCCACTTAAATGTTCCAACTGAACAATTTGCCAGTTTCAATTTTTGCGCAGCAGAACTGGACAACAAAACAAGTAATTCATTTTGGGAAGTATCAACACTCCAGGGCAATACTTTCCCTTCTACAATCCGTCGCAAATGAACAAAAACCGATGGCAACCTTTCAGGGACCGAATACAATGAGAATGCACTGACCACATAAGGTTGCTCGTTGTGGACAACAACCCATTCCTGATACATATTCCTTTCCCGCGGAGAACGCTCTGTGTAATATCCGTAAGGAAAATATGGAAAATCTTCGCATCGGATAATACCCTTTTCGAGCAGGATACCATCCATTTTATAAACCTCAATCTGATTGAATATATATCTTTCGTGTCCAAGACCGAGACACTCAACAAAAGAACTGATAGAGTTCATGTCTTTTCCGTCGTTTACATTACCTTTTTGCCCAAAATAGTCAAATGTTATAAAAGAAACAGAGTCGACACAGCGATCGCCGCAGTTTCGGCACGGAGAATTTGGGTGCCGAGAGAAACAGCGGGGATGTTGTAAGATTTAAACAGTGCAATTTCTTTGTCGGAAAATCCTCCCTCGGGACCGATGAAAGATGCAAATGAAACTGCGTTTGTACTGGATATGTATTGTTTGAAAGGAATTGTGTCAGAGCTGTCAGTATGAAAAATTATTTTTTCTTGTGGCAACGCACCACTTTCGAAAATTTCTGATATGGTTTGTGGTTCGTGAATCACCGGAATATCTCCCCTGCCAGACTGCTCGCTCGCTTCCACTGCGATTTTTTGCATTCGCTCCATATTGAGTTTTCTTTTTTCGCTGTGTTCGCAGAGTATCGGCACAATGTTTGTTACGCCGAGCTCGGTTGCCTTTTGTACCACAAGTTCAAAATTATCTTTTTTGATGAGTGCAACACATAGCCAAATGTTTCTGCGGTGCGCCGTAGCCTCTGGCGAAGGCTGACTTTTTTTACTGACCACCTGCACCGTGGCACCGAGATTTCGAATCGAAGAAATCATGCACAAATAATCTGTCCCCGAGCCGTCAAAAAGAATGACTTGCGAGCCAACATTGTATCGAAAGACATTCTTCCATTGATGCACCAAATCTTTGTCTACAATATCAAATGTCTCGCTCGAAATAGGAGTATGTACAAAAAATCGATGTAACCGCATAATATTTGTATTATATTTTACTTGACAATAATTTACCACCTGCTATACTACTATCACAAATGGCTTCGGCCCGACTCTGTCGCAAGACGGAGGAAAAAATGAAAAACTCAAGGCAGTAATGTCTTGAGTTTTTCTATTAAGTTAATAAAATCAGTTTCATTCATATCTCCAATTTTTCTACTTAAACGACGAACATCAACCAATTTAATCTGAGATAATATAGCTACACTCGTAACATTTTTATCAAATGGAAAAGCAAAGTAATATTTTCCACGTTTTTTAGTTTTAGAAAGTGGAACAGCCCAACATATTTCATTATTAAATTTTTTAATAATTACTATCGGTCTTTGAAAATCATCTCCTTGACCATCCTGTTCAAAACCAACATTAGCCCCGAGAAAACAAAACCATATTTCCCTTTCATGAAAAAATGGAATACTTTCAATATTATTCACAAGAATTTTCTTCTTATTCCATTTATCAAAATCCTTATTCATAAACATAGAGTACAATGTTTGTTAAGAAAAAGAAAGTTGAGTAATTTTCTCTTTCATCTTCATCGCACGCTCCATAATTCTGTCACCAGCATCACTCCAGTGAATGTATTGTTTGAAATCTTTTGGATCAATGAGTTTAATTTCTGTCACATCTCTATCCGGATCAGAAACGAAATCTCCATATGGCTCCACAACACAAAACGAACTTGCATGAAATATTGTTTTGCCACTTTCAAATTTTAAAATCTGGTAGCCAATATACTCCTGATGCAACACTTTCATATTTGACTCTTCTTTTACCTCCCGCGCTGTGGCTTCTTCAAGTGTCTCACCTTTTTCAACGGCCCCACCCGGAAACCCCCACGTGTTATTTTTGTCACGCACAATCACCAACTTGTCTCCACAAAAACAATGTCCACTGACACCATTCAAAACAACCCCATTCAGCTCAACATCTCTGTTTCCCTCTTTATACACAATATCAAGTTTTTTGCCTTCCCTTGTGATAGTTTGAGTTTTCATTTCCATATTCCCAGTATATCAAATTTAAAAAAAAGACCACCCGAAACTCGCAGTGGTTGACTCGTTTTTAGCAACTGGTGAGCATCACCCAGTATCGACACAGATTTTACGTCCCTATGTCTCCCGGACGGTTGGACTAGTTCTCGGCTTCCTCGATGTCAGCCGTGATCCAGTTGTTACCCCAGGCACCGAACGGTCCAGCGCCCCACGATGCGACAAACTTTACCGCATCGGGAACACTCTGCACCGTCCGAAACTCCCGACCCGGAAACTTCTCCCCGAGCCAGTCGTTTGCCGCCTTCACGGCGCCCGCTTTGCCGAGTTGCCGGATCGAGAAACTTTTCTCGATCTGACCCTTCTCGACAGACGCCTCCTCGGCGAAACCCCACTGCACTTTTGCCCTGATAACCATATTCGCTCCTACCAAAATTTATTTTTTAAACAAACTTTGGTAGAAGCGGGAACTTTTTTGTTCCCGACCGACAGGGGATGTCGGATTTTGTTTACTGGAGCGAGATCTTTTCTGGGGTCTCAACCCTGCGCAACCTTTATGGTCGCACTACGCGTGGAGGATCTGGTGGAGGAGGTGGCTGAACGTACACCACCGGCGCCACTACCTGTGGCTGGTGCACCTGCCCCGTGACACGCCCCAAAAGGAACGCGACCACCAGAGCGAGAGTAGCGACCACTCCGCAGAGTGACCACACCAGCCAGTCGGGCCAGCCGACCGGAGGAAGGGTCACCACGCGGATTGCCCGGGCAGGTGCCACCAGTGCCTTCTTCGCCACAACGGACGAAGGGCAAGCTGTGGAGGTCTGCACGACCTCCTGCTTGACCACCGGCGCAACGGCCGATTTCGGCACCTTCTCCGCTACCGCAAATGGTAGCATCGCAAACAGAAAGATGATCATATTTTTCATCTTTTCTCCTTTCTGCGTTTTTTGCCCGCCGGCATTTGAAAGAACTTGGGATTTCTCCCGTTTGGAAAATGAATGTAGGATATTCATTTCTCAAACGGAAGCCCGAGTCACGTACTCGGGCGAAAAAAGAACTTGTGTGCAGTAGGAATTCTGGTTTGACGACCAGAATTCCCTGGGCGTCAACCCATTACCCCTTACCAGTGTTCCTGCTTTTTTCATGCGACACTGTCGTCACACGAAACGCACCTGACCACCCCTGTGATCCTATGCGTCCAGGTAGTCTAGACTGGTGGGAGGAGCCCCCTAACATGCCGTAATGTATCTCTGCACAAGATACACGGCATAAAAAATGTGCGGTCCGAGTGTATGGCCATCCTTTTGGACTAGCCCCCTCGGTGAACGAGGAAAATGGTACGTTTGCGATGTGGCCATCGAAAACGGTTTGTAACCATTTTCGGTTTCTCGTTCTGCTCTGTTACGGGAGCTCCCGGAGCATATGTCCGGCGTGCCACACACCGAACTGGTAGCATCAACCCATCTCCCCACAGGGAGGATCGGCACACTCTTCGCAGTCCTTGCCACAACCACCACCAAATTCCGGCAATTGTAGCGATACTGACCGCTCGGCATTAGTCCCGCAGACCGTTGCCTAAAGCACACAGTATTCATTTTCATAAATACTCTGTGCTTTGGGCAACCTCACTATGACTCTCCAGAGTCATTACAGAATTCTGAGCAAGGGAATTCTGTAATAACCCGAGAGAGCATCTGTGTGACACCCTTCCACCCCCGCTTCGGGGCCGCTCGCAACTAAGTTTGTGCGATCCCGGCTCCCCAAGTGGAAGTAAAAGTGTTGTCTCTACAGACTTCATTTCAAATGTCTGGCAAGAGCTTACATCTTTTCTTATTTTTTGTCAAGCATTTTTGACACTTTTTCATATTTTGTTTGTGCAAATTCTAAATTTGCCTTATTTTAAGCTATTTTTTTGATATTGATTTTTATTTTGTGTTAATTTTGTATAACATTTTTTGTAAATTTTTGACATAATTTTTTATTATTTTACACTAAAAAAATGATGTTTTCGCCAAAAAACATCATTTTTCACTAAATATGGCTAAAAATAAAGAGTTTTGTGTTAAAATAGACAAAAAATGTCAAAATCTATTGACATTTTGTTTTTGATCTGCTAGACTAGTAAAAGTAGTCAGACGAGAGGAGGTGGTGTCATGTTCGACTAGACGAAGGTTGTGTCGCCTCCTAACCAAAACATGACGGTTAGGAGGTGGCATGACTGAATCCAGTCAGCCACTGAATCTCGATTTTGTAAGAAAGGAGCCCTCAGATGGGCGACTAGAGTAGTTTGGCTTCCCAACCCTGTGAGATCATTGGGCAAGGGAAGCAAGTTGTACATTTACCCGCCGGAGTATCCGGCAAAAAAACGACCGGCGGTTCGCTTATGCGACCGCCGGTTTTCCATTTCTATAATAATTATTTCTCTTGATTTTTATCAAAAACTAAATCTATCAGAGCTTTTATGGTATTGGCGAGATCCTTGCTTATAATATAAATACCAGACGGTCTTTTTCCCAGTGTTCCAATTCGTATTTTATCTCCGTAAACCGAAATGTCTGAATCTATATGATATTTATCGTGATCAATTTTGATTCTCTCTCCAGAGCTATCAGACGGTTTCTCCCCTTTTGCTGATGTATACAAAACTTTTGTTTTTATATTCCTATCAAGTCTTATTTTTCTCAAAGCAGAAAGTTCATTTACAGAAAACATTTCTTCCAGAGTATCTTTGGGATAAATCATATACATTTTTTCTTTGACATCAATACTTTCTCTGAGCAACTCCTCCGAACTGCTTATTATCCCCTCTCTTCCCTCAAAATATTTCACAACCGGTCTCTCGCCACTCTCACGCTGGACGCTTTTTATTTCCGGAATAATATCCTTGAGTCGATCAGACTGTTCCTCGAACTGGAGTCGGCGGTTTTCGACAAATGTTTCGAGTCGCTCTGGCGGTTCTGCCTGAAACTGAGTCTTTTTGCCAACCGTTGTCTCACTCACCAAACCTTTTTTTGCGAGCGATTCTATTGTCACATATACCGTTGAACGGTTTATTTTTGTTTTCTTTGAGAGATCGAGCGCTGTTGCACCGTCTACCTGTAGGAGTGATAAATAAATATGTGCCTCTTTGTCTGTTAAACCCAAATCTTGTAGATATTTTTCTAACATATCCAGCATTATATCATATTTGTCAAATAGGGAAAATTTGGTATACTCAGTCCGTATTTATCTTTATATTTTAATCAAAAACATTATGTTAATACCCACAGTAATCGAAAAGTCACAATTTGGCGAGCGAGCCTACGACATCTACTCGCGACTTTTGCGTGAAAATATTATTTTCCTCGGAGGCCCGATCGACGACGACACCGCCAACATTGTCATCGCACAGATGCTTTTCCTCCAGTCAGAGGACTCAAAAAAAGATATCAACTTGTACATCAACTCTCCCGGAGGTTCCGCATCAGCGACACTTGCAATGATTGACACAATCAACCACATCAAAAATGATGTTTCTACTATTTGTATCGGAATGGCGGCATCTGGTGGAGCATGGCTTTTGTCTGCCGGCACAAAAGGCAAGAGATACGCATTGCCAAATTCTGAAATAATGATTCATCAGCCACTCGGCGGCGCAGAAGGTCAAGCGTCAGATATTGAAATTCGCGCAAAACAAATATTGAAACTCCGCGAAAATCTCACAAAAATAATGGCAAAAAATACCGGTCAATCAATAGCAAAAGTTGAAAAAGATATCGACCGCGACTTCTTTATGGATGCAAACGAAGCAAAGAAGTATGGAATAATAGATAAAATTTTGTAATTTTCATTTCAAAACTTTTACTCAACATATCCTTTTTTGAGTACGAATATTTGCCTGCTGGCAAATTTCTCAAGTCTCGGCTACCCGCCTGCGAAGCCTCAAAAAAGAATATGTTTTCGACAAGTTTTGAAATGAAAACTAACCACATCAAACAAAAGAAAATCCCGCCTTCCATTTCTGGAAGCGGGATTTTTTGATTTAATTCACACAATTTCTGTTGATGCTTTTTGTGTAGCACTCCACAAATTTACAAATTCAGGACAAGATGTAAGAAGTTCGTCCAGAGTACCTGTTGCCAAAATTCGACCCTTGCTAAAAAAGCAAATTCGATCAAAAAATGGTAAAAGATGTAGACCGTGAGTAGTTGAGATCACAGTTTTTTCCTTAAATTCTCTCAGAATATTTTGGTAAACAGTAATTTCAGTGATAGCATCCAGACTAGAGGTTGGCTCATCCAAAAGAACAATTTCCTTATCGTAACAAGCCAAAAGTCCCCGAGAAAGTGCTAGCCTTTGCTGTTGTCCCCCACTTAAGTCCAAACCATCTTCTTTTACAGAAGAGTCAAAACCATTTGGAAGGTTCAGTGCGACTTCTGTAAAATGAGTCATATCAGTAAAATGCCTGACAAAACCCATCTCGTAGTCCACTCCAACAGTAATATTTTCCAAAATAGTTGTGGCAAATATTTCCGGTTTTTGCGGAACAAGTGCAATCGCTCTGGCGATACCAGCAAAACCATCGGAAATAATCTGACCATCGACAGAAAGTTCCACACTCTTTGGCTGATACAAATCTCGCATCACCTTGAGCATAGTTGTTTTGCCACTACCAGTTTCTCCTACAAAAACAATTTTTTCACCACGTAGGACAGAAAGCGACACATCTTCCAGATGTAAATCGCTGTCGCCCTCGATGTGGTAGGAGAAATTTAGTTTTTTGATTTCGAGCTTTTTCCAATCTTTTGGCAAAACATGATTTGCAAAACTTCCAGTGACAAAATCATTTGACAACTCTTCGGAATTTGCAATTCTAGTTTTGTAAATGACAATGTCGCTATATCTCCCAACAAATCTAAAAAACAATTCGCTGATCTTTTCCAGATATCTGAACAAAAGAAAAGTACTGGCCACAAGAACAGCTGGGTTTGTACCTATTTTCTTCCAGAAATATAATGCCATTACCAAAATGGACATTATCGTACAGCAAAGATTTGTTAGAAACCATTTGCCTTCGTTTACCTTCGCATTTTTACAAAAGAGCCCGAGCGGTTTTTCCATTTTGCGAGACAAAGCCTCGAAGACATACTTTTCAACTCTCAAAACAATGATTGTTCCAATATTGCTAATGGAATCAATAATGCCTTGAGATATTTGATTTTCTGATTTATTCAAGCTTACATATTGTGGGATGAGCACCTGATCAAATCGGATAATAATCCATATCGCAATCGCCATCATTACTACAACGATGGTTATAGCTTCCACACCAAAATACGCAAGCATGCAAAAGCTAACAATAAGCTGGACAAAAGAAGAGATGACTTCAAAAGATTCTTTGGAAAAAGAATACAACGCAGTCGTACCTTTTTCTGCTTTGTCTATCGTATCACCTGTGTGATGATCGATATGCCAAGGCAAAGGAAGGTTCATAACTCCACTAAGCAAGAATTTTTTGTAATTCATTCTGGCTTTAAATGCATTTACTCTTTCGATAACTCTGGCTGGACCATGAAACGCCCAAAAAACTAGATCGTTTACTAAGGTAAGTCCCAGAAGAAAATACAAAAGGGAAATATTATTTTTGGTAATACCATCCTTTTGCAAAACATCCATAATCTTTGCCATCACAATCGGATGAAAAACCGTGTTTATGACATTGGCAAAAATAAACAGAATCCAATACAAGACAACATTTTTTCTGTTTCCTTGCGAAAACTCCCAGATCTTACTAAACAGATACGACAGTGGATTTCGTTTCTCACTTTTCATTCGTTTCTCCTTTCATTTTTGCTTCGAACTCGTGCCACAGCGGTTCCCACATTTCGCGGGTAACCATAAGGTGCACCATGTCGTGATACTTTCCATCGCGGAAAATAAAATCAGGATACACTGCGATTTGTTTGTAACCGCATTTCTCCGAATAACGAATGCTTCTGCCATTGAAGGCATATGCGCGAGAAATAATCATACGAAGATTAAGTGTTAGAAAAGCGTATTTAAGCCAGAGCATTTTTGCTTCTGTACCCAATCCTTTTCCCAACAAATCCTCCCTACCAATGAATGCACCAGTACCAGCAGTTCTATCTATCCAGTTAATTCTGTGAATACCAATAACACCAATAACTTCATGTGTTTCTTTAAGAATAATCGAACAAATACGATCACTTTCTCGTTGTTTACTAACTCTGTCATACCACACTTGTTCATCTTCCATTGTTGTCGGATGATGACCAAGCAAGAAACGAGTAATTTCCTCATTATTCATTGTCTTAGTAAAAAAAGGTAAGTCCCCTTTTTCTACTGGACTGAGATATACCCGAGTCTTGGGTCTATCCAAAAACACAACTCGATTTTCCATCATTTGTTTCCTTTGTGTGAATTTTCAAAGAACAGTACGCTTTATCCGAAACTAGACAGATCGGACAAAAACGCAAAACGCCGCATTACGCGGCGTTTCAAGTTTTCGAAAATAGTTTCAAATTCAAATACTTAGAACACAGCGTAACCGATCTGCATTTTCTGCAGAATCAATATTTGGAAGCACAGCAAAAGTGCCATAGGCCTTTCGGCATTCCAAACCAATATTCATTTGATTACGTATGTTTGTCATACCTTTTTACCCTAGCACAAACATTCTTAAATGTCAAAAATAGACAAAACACGCAGGTTATTATATACTGGCAGTATTATTTATTTTAATTTTCAAACTCGAAATTTTTGATTTTTCCGGAACACGCTGATTCGAAAATACTTAAAAATATGTATATTTATAGCCATTTTTATAGTATCGTCCCCTTCCAAAAAAACTAAAACGGAGAGTTTTTGTAATATATGTCGTTGAAAATAGTAATGCTCTTTGTCAGCATTGCCATCACCGTTGGCATAGTGCTGGGTTACTATTTGCGTTTGCTCATCTCCCTCGGTCGAAAAGGATCGATGGAATTGCGCCTAAAGCAGATAGAACTTCTGGCCAAAGACAAGGAGAAAGAAATCATAAGTGAAGCAGAGAAAAAGGCCGAGGAAATACTGAAAGAGGCCCGCGTAGAAATAAAGGAAAAAGAGCAGGAAATAAAAAGAACCGAGGAAAGACTCATTAAAAAAGATGAGCTTCTTGACCATAGACAGACAGATATCGATCGTGAAGTCGAGGAAATCAAAAAACGAATCGAGGAAATCAAGGCGATTCGTGAGCAAACAGACAAAATAGAGCACCAAAAACACGAGGAGCTCCAGAAAATTGCCAAACTAACAAAAGAAGAGGCGAAAGAGGAAATTTTGAGAACCGTTGAGAAAGAATCCGAGGAAGACATTTTGGTCAGACTTCGAAAACTCGAGCGAGACGGCGAGGAAAAATTGGAACAAAAAGCCAAGGAGATTTTGACCGCCTCAATCCAGCGACTTTCGAGTGCAGTTTCCCCTGATATGCTCACAACCCACGTTCCAATACCAAATGACGAAATCAAAGGCAAGATTATTGGAAAAGAAGGGCGAAATATCAAGGCTTTTGAGCGAGCAACTGGTGTGGAGGTTATTGTAGACGATACTCCAGGATCAATCACTATTTCATCATTTGACCCTGTCAGACGACAGGTCGCGAAGCTGGCACTCGAGAAGCTCATTGCAGATGGACGTATCCAGCCGGCAAAAATTGAGGAATTTGTTCAGAAATCAGAGCAGGAAATAAACAAAATTATCAAAGAGAAAGGCGAACAGGCTGTCTATGAGACTGGTGTACTCGGACTTGATCCACGAATTGTTTCTATCTTGGGACGTTTGTACTTCCGAACAAGCTACGGACAAAATGTGTTGCAACACTCTGTTGAGATGGCACATATTGCCGGAATGCTCGCCGAGGAAATCGGTGCAAACGTGATGGTAGCAAAAGCTGGCGCACTCGTACACGATATTGGAAAGGCGCTCGACCACGAAGTTGTCGGTACACACATCGAAATCGGCAGACGCATCTTGCAGAAATTTGGCGCAGATGAAGCGATTATCAAGGCAATGCAGGCACATCATGGCGAATATCCGTACGAAACACTCGAATCAATGATCGTTCAGTCAGCCGACTCAATATCTGGCGGTCGCCCTGGCGCACGTCGAGACAGTGTCGAAAACTACCTCAAACGACTTGGTGATCTCGAGGGCGTCGCAAACTCATTCAAAGGTGTTGAGAAATCATACGCCTTGCAAGCTGGCCGTGAAATCCGCATTTTTGTCACTCCAGCCGAAGTTACCGACCTTGATGCTCAGAAAATGGCTAGAGATATAGCTATTCGTATCGAAGAAGAACTCAAATACCCTGGCGAAATCAAAGTGGTAGTTATTCGAGAAGCACGAACTATTGAGTACGCTAGATAGGAAATTTAATTCTGCTATTATTTTTATCCACCGTCAATATGTTGCTTTAAAAATACGTTGATATATAATACTCGTATAGTAGATAGTAATTATTAGTGGTTAATTTAACACATCATAATTATGAATAAAGCATCAATTGTTGACGAAGTGCACGCAAAATTAGGTGGCACAAAAGTTCAGGCCGAAGAAGTTGTTGATATGATCATCGAGTCAATCGTTGGAACACTCAAAAAAGGTGGCGAGGTTTCAATCGCTGGTCTCGGAATCTTTTCAACAAAGACACGAGCCGCTAGACAAGCTCGCAACCCACGAACCGGAGAAACAATTTCTGTTCCTTCAATGAAAGTTCCAAAGTTCCGCGCAGCTAAAGCACTCAAAGAAGCTGTAAAATAAATTTTTAAAAAATATTTATTTCGCGAATCAAAAAACACCCGCTTGGGTGTTTTTTGATTATAAACTTTTACCTTGCTTACTTAAATATTCTTTAAATCCTTCCATCTCTCTAACTCCAAAAAGTAACACCGCTTCATATATATCAACACTAAAAAACTTTTTATGGTACTTAGGATTATCATGAACCCCAGATTTGATTAGTAAAATATTGTTTCTTGATTCTTCTGTCATTTTTTCATCAATCAATTTTTTTGTCTTATCAGTCACAATATTTTTTCTTGAGAGTAACCTGATATCGATTTTCCATGTATCATTATATTCGTCCTCGTATTTCACACCAATATACATACTATCCGGCCTATTTGGATCTTCACTTTCCCTATCATCAATCAAACTTAATTTTTTAACATTTGGTTGAGAAAAAAGTTTTTCTACTATTTGTAGATATTCCTCATTTCTCGGTTCATTTTCTGTCACCAAATCAACATCAATATCGCGCCAGGTCATTAGTCCATAATCCATACTGCCAACCAAACAAAATTCCCCATATTTTCCAAGAATTTCTTTCAAATTCAGATTCTCGATTATTTTCAACCCTTGTTTTTGTAATTTTGATTGTTCTTCGATCAAATCTGACATATTATTTTTCTTTTGGATATAAAAACCAAAAAACTAAAATAAAAAATATTCCTGAAACTGCATAGTGTATATACCCATACCAGCCAAGAGGATAATCACCACAACATACAAATTTGACCAACACACTGCCAACAAACAAATAACTTAGAAAATAAATACAAACTGCCACCACAGTTGAAAGAATTAAAATCCCTAAAATTTTTATTATTTTCATACTATTTATGAGACACTATCTGTCGACCCAGTGAGCAACACAAGCTCCTTTTCAAGTTTTTTCAAAGTCTCTTTTAATGCATCCACATATCCAGAACTTGAGCCACTGTTTCGCTCAAGATCTTCTTTCAAACTTTTAATCTGCATTTCAAGTTGTACTTTTTTGTCCTCCACATCTGATTCAACTTGAGGTATTACACGTGGATCAAATCCTCCTCCTGGCATTTCTTGTGATTGTTGCATATTTTTATAGATTATTAATTACACAATTTATTATACTAGCAGAATCACTATTTCACCAGAAATATGAGCGGGCACATTTTGACGTTATTTTTCAATTCCAAAATAGCTTTTTCTAGAGTTTTCTCACTGACATTTCTTCTCTTTCCATTCCACGGATCAATGATAGTAAATGTACTTTTGTTTGCTTTTTCAATCACAATAAAATGCGAAGCGTGCGAATAATCCCCTAGCCCATGCGTATCAATATGACAAATGACTGGACTTTGGACCAAAAGTTTTTTAATGAAAGTGGTGGTAATTTTTTGATGTTCCACCTCTATGTTTTTTTCTTTCGCAAAAGAATCTTTCAAAACATCTGTGAAAAATTTGTTATCTGCAAAAACATGAACGTTTGCATTGTATCTCTTTGTCACTTCTGCAGTAATCCCGACAACATAAAAAGGATATGTTCTCTGGGAGCCGAGAAGTGCGAGCTCTTGCTCATCTTTCTTTTGAAAACTGACACCTTTTTGTGCCAATAAAATCATAAGAAAAGAAGCCACAAGACAGCTGTGAGTGAGAGATTGCTCGTAAGGTGTGATATTCATATAAGTTACTAAATTCTGTGCGGGATGGGAGAGTCGAACTCCCCACCACAGTTTGGAAAACTGTTATTTTACCGATAAACTAATCCCGCAAATCTATACGTCGTATGGTATCAAAAAATTTTATTCTCCGCAATTTTGATATACTATACACAACCACAATGCACACACTCAAAAAATTACTTTTTGTTGGATTCATTTTTCTTTTCATATGGCTCTCATATGAAAATATTTCTCAATACAAAAATCATAGTCTCAATACCACAACCCCAGTCCCCTCGCTCGGCACAACTACTGCTACAAAAATAGCAAAACAGACAAAACCCGCAGTAGCAACATCCACAAAAGTCACAACACCAGTCGCGAGAAAAAAACTCATCTCGAAAAGCGCTCCAACATCTGCAACACAAACAAACCAATCCACACCTATCACATCTGTCGATTTTGAAGCAATCAACACATTTGCCAGGCCGTCAGTTGTCAACATTCTCTGTACCGCCGAAGGAAGTATTGGATCAATCATTACCGCGACAGGTGTTGTCATAGATCCACGCGGAATTATTTTGACCAACGCACATGTCGGACAATATTTTCTCCTACGAGATTATCCAACAAAAGACAATGTAACATGTGTCGTGCGCACCGGCTCCCCTGCATATCCGCGTTATCATGCCGAGCTCATGTTCATCTCCCCACTCTGGGTACAAAACAACAAAACACTTCTCAAAGAAACCGAGCCAAAAGGCACCGGTGAATATGATTTTGCTCTCATCCACATCACAGATGCAATCGATGGCTCTACCCTTCCACAAAATTTTTCATTTATAGCACCAGACACAAGCGAGACTATTTCTGAAAACGATCCAGTCGTGCTCGTCTCCTACCCTGCCGGCTTTCTCGGTGGAATGACAATAGAGCAAAATCTTTTTGTGACGAGCGCAGTCACAACAGTCAAACAACTTTTTACCTTCACAGAAAAATCGATTGATATCGTCTCTGTCCCTGGCACCGTCGTCTCGCAGAGAGGTGCTTCGGGTGGAGCAGTCGTCAATACAAACAACAAACTCATCAGCATTATCACAACCAGCTCAGACGCTACCACAACGAGTGCGCGAGATTTGTATGCAATCACCCTCGGATATATAAATCGTGATCTGAAAGCGGAGACTGGTGGCAACCTTGCAGACCTCCTCGCACAAAATCCATCTACCTTTTCGCAAACATTTCACAATACTATTGCTGGCACTCTGACCAAACTCATCACCGATGCACTCAGTAAATAAAACACATCTCGATAACAATTCTTGCGTTTGATCAGAAAATACGTATTATTGAGCGCGGAATGTTCAACTCGCAATTCGATTTTGAAGGCCACGAGATTATCCCTCTCGAACCAGACCTAAATCTTGAATATATTGGTTTTAACTATGTCGAGGAAGGTATTAGGGTCCTCGTCAAAACTCTCTGGAAAATCGGCTACAAAACAGCCTGTTCTTGTGCCGGTCATGTAAAAAATCTCGAGCCATATCCATGGGTCGTGATACCCGTCAACTTGGCACAAGATCAATTTTTGAACAAGCTGGCAATTGCAGTCGCCCGCTATAATATGAGCCTCGGAAAAGACGGGGGTATGCCGAGAGCGATTGATACATGGTCACTCATTCCAATCATCGCCACTGCTGGTTTTATGATTTATTTGCAACCAACTGACATAAACAGGGAAAGGTCGACCGCTCGTATTTCCGAGCTTCGCAAATCGTCGAGCGATCTGGCAACATTTATTGAAAAAAATTGCGTGGATATTTTCCTCGCGTAAAAATAGTACAAAAAATAACCCATCACACGCACGTGTGGTGGATTTTCATATCTGGCAAATGTATAAAGAAAAAGAACGGTCCTCCGAAGAGTCCGTTCTGTGTTGATCAGGGTCGGTCCGCGGAGCGGAACCTACGGCTTCTGAAGCCGTGCTCTAGGGAGAAACCCCAGAGGACCTTTGGCCCGCCTTGACGACGAACCGACCCTGATCGCGCGGACAAACAGTGGCCACTGTTTGTGCGCATTACACCCTACCCATCAAGTCCCTTGGAACTCAACAGGTTTTCGGGGAGAAGGTGGTTCGCACGAGGGCGAACTAAGCTTTTCGGGCGGATTTTCCGGGGTAAACCCGTACTTTCCCTACTTCGCCATCCTCCTCTCCTAGGACCGGTCGGACCGGCGGCCATTTCACTGACATACCCCTTGGCACATCAGTGTCCCCTAGTCCCAAGTCCTGCGACTTGGAACAAAACCGAACCGCCCCAAGCGGATCCGGTAGATGGTAGGCCCTTTTGGGCTAAACTCTCGGGCGGGGGCACCGTCCTTGAGCTACCTTATCTGATATAATGATAGCATACTATGAAAAATCTGTCAAGCACTTTTGACAGATTTTCCTATTTTATTTTGTAAAATCAAAAAATGTAGCCAGAAATATGACTAATTCATTTGGTCGATTTTACTTTTGGCTTCTGCGACAAGCTCGGCACTGGGCTCTCCTGTCACTGGATCTATCATTGAAAACGGGATGACCAAAAAGTAGGCTTTGATATGTTCCTTGCCCAAATATTTTTTGTATTCTTCAAATTTTACTTTAAATCTCTGGATTTTGCCGAACATCTCACTCGAGAAATAACGGCTCTGATTATTTTTATCAATAATAATGCCAGGTACTCCCACAACACCTTCTTTTTTTACCTCAACCAATTCGAGTTTGGTAGCTCGCGCATCACCTTTTATTTGCACTGCATCTTCTCCAACCCACATATCGATTGATTTGAATGCATCTTCTTTTGGGTGAGACATTGTTGGATTCTCACCGATTTTTTCAAAAATTTTAAACGTTGCTACCTGTGTCAGTATTCCATGTTTATAAATATTAAATTCTCGTATATATCCAGGCGCTGATATTTTGTGTAACGCATTCCAAAACAAAGTGAGAAATTCTTTGTCCTCCGAGTTTTCTTTTATGAAATGACTAACGAGAAATTGATACTGAGTTAATTCTTCATAAACCTTTGATCTGTCCTTGTGCTTCACTTCTCCCCTGTCCAACTTGTCTGTATCTCTGAGACAATCAACAAAACCAAACAGAGCCTCAACCCCCTCGAGCTGATCTGGATATTCTCTTTCAAATTTTTCTCGGAGAATTCTAACTAAATTAAAATTACTTTTTTCACACGCTCTGAATAAATCTTTTTGCAATTTTCTCGCAAGCGATTCATCCTTTTCCACCGTCTCGGGTAATAAAAATTCTTTTTGTCCTTCCATACATACAGTATATCAAGATAATCATCTGTGTGCATTCTCCGCCAAGATCTGCACGAGCATTTGAAAATTGTCGTCTTTGACTGCTTTGTTTGGTCGCTCCAGTCCACACCTTTCGCATTTGTGAATGATTGTGTACTCACCTTTTTTGACTTCCACACGAATCGGCTCCATCATTCCTCCACAACTCTCTGCCCTGTCGCCCGGATGAACATCCACATGCTTGGACCAGAGACACTGCGGACAATGGTTTGTGTAGCCATTTCCCTGCACAGCAAAACCGCACTTTTCACACACGAAGTCCTCTTTGTTTTTTATAAATGTTTGAGATGGCATATTTGTTAATATTCACATAGTATCACGGCAAAAAATTTTGCAAAAGAAAAAGCCCAGTCCTACGACTGGGCCACCTATCCATCCGGTTAGGCTCGGTTTAATGAACTAGTTGTCGGCGAGGACGTCGGGGGGAACGTCCTGGTGAAGGAGGTACTGGAGCGCCTGCTCCAGCCTCCTCTTCTCGTCGGAACCCTGGCGATAGGGTTCCCACATCCAAGGTTCCGCCTCCCCCGAACTGAAAGTAACGAGAATGTCCCGCCGTCGTTCGACGACGACAGGCCCAAAATCGCCTGCCACGAGCCGGTCGAAGTCCGACAGCTTCCCCGCCGACCACTCCGGTACCCTGACCTCAGCCGAGGTGTGGAGAAACAGGATGACCGGATTACCCGCGAAGACGAAGCAACCTTTCGGCTCTTCGCCATTGCGAACCCGGCGAGCCCGCTCCACAACAGCGTTGTCGTAGGCGCCCTTGCGGACGACACGGACAACGCCGTTGTTCTTGTTGTAATAGAGCACAGGTGGGTGCTCCGCCCGCCATTTCGCCACCCGCTCAGCCCGTGCCTTATTACGGGCCAAATCCTCTTCCCGCCGCCGCTGAACCTCGCAGGCCTGCCGTCGGCGGACCGGTATGGTCGCCACCCACGCGGGCAACCCGACGGTTGCCCAGAAGAGGAAGCAGACCCCTATCAGGGCCAGTTGGCCCAGGCAGGGTACTACCTGCTTCTTCCACCACTGTCTCCTGTTATAGTATTGGCAGGAGTACCGGCGGGGCCACTCGACCGACCCGACGAAAACTTCGCGGGTCTTCTTGACCGCAAAAACAATTGCGATCAAGAAATAGATGATCCCGAGGATCCAAAATGCCGTTTGCATTTTTGGTCCCTCCTTCTTGAGGAATTACATTTCCCATCCAAGCCCGAAAGCAAGGCAGGAAAAGATCAGCAGGTTTCCCATACTGACAGAAATATTCTATAACAAAAATACCACACTTGTCAAGTGTTTTTATATTATAAAAATAGTTGGTTTTTGTCGGGGCACTGAGATTTGAACTCAGAGTCTCACGAACCCGAATCGTGAATGTTACCGTTACACCATGCCCCGTGTTTTTATTTAGAAAATAATTAAAATCTTATCGGAGTGCCGAGAATTGGTCACGGAACAGAGACTTTGTTTTTGATTGTCGGGGTGCCGAGAATCGGTCACGGATAATTTCCTCGTCGTCACTCGGAAATTTCCGCGACCCCGCCTCGCGACCTAGTCTGCTGACTAGGTACCCGCTCCGGCTTTCGATTTTCGGCGGAACAAAAACTCCGTTTTTGATTGTCGGGGTGCCGAGAATCGAACTCGGGCCGCCTGTTCCCAAAACAGGTATACTACCGCTATACTACACCCCGTAAACTTAAATTAACATACGCAGTCTATCACAAAAAATCAAAATCACAAATTATCTCGGTGTCAGATAGTAGGTAGAAACTTCAATCAAAATAACCAAGAGAAGCCAGTAAATAGAAATTGACGAGAGCGACCACCAAACAACCGACGTCGCAATCATAGCAACAAGATGAATATGCTTGATACTTTTCCGTATTCCCAAAATAACAGGTACCGTCCTCATATTCTCTCCCCTATCCTTTTCAGTATCTCGCAAATCCCCTGCCAAATTTCTGAGACACAGCAATCCTCCGGCTAGATATGTGATCGGATTCTGATATCCAATAATACCAGCAACTATAAAAAAGTTCTGAAAACCCCTCACAAGCGGACTCATAAAAGCAGTACCCTTGTTTTTCTTTGTGTACAAATAACTGAAAATCAAATATATGAAGCCTTCAATTTTCCCATACAACACAAGACCAAAAATCGCGAGGATGTAGGATATCCATTCTGGCGTTTGTTTTCTATACGAATGAGAATGCCGACTTTCGAGGAAAACCAAAAATGCAATATGCAAAACAACAGCTCCAATGAGTTGCTCCGTACCTGTACCAATAACAACAAGTAATAATATAAGATCAACCAACGAATACATCCTGAGTTGACCAAAGTAATTCAGAAAATCTCTCATACCTTAAAAAGTATATCACAATCCCCTATAAGACAATGTCTTCTAAAAGAAAAACTCGAGAAAGTCTTTTTTCACTGTCTATATAGACAGTTGCAACATCAAACTGCCAATCTGTTTCATCTGAAACATTTTTATCCAGCAAATATGACTGAATAACCCTGCCAAGTCTTTGAAGTTTCCACGGATGCATATTGTCCTCTGGTCGATATTCTCCTCCTGTTCCACGTGTAACTTCCCTCTTTTCGGTGGAAATTGGCCGAGAAACACTTTTAACTTCTACAAAATGTATCTTTTTGGCCTTTTTTGCCACAATATCTATTTCTCCCCACTTCTTGAGGTAATTCCGATCAACAATTACAAAACCTTTCTTTTTTAAATATTCACACGCACAATCCTCGCCAATTCTGCCAATTATTTGTTTCTGAGTTGGTTCTTTGTGCTTTTTGTTCCACATGTAACAAATTATACCGTTACAAACCAAAAAGTTACATGTGGAACACAAAATATATTTTCACGTGAAACAATTACAGTTTTTCTCAAAAACAGACATAAAAAAGACTGTCTGTTTTTTATAAACTCATATTTTTAGCCGTATTTTTGAAACAGACTCAGATCTGTCCCAAAGTTTGACTCAAGTCAAAGACTTGTCTTTAATCCCCATGTCCACATACTTATCCACAGTTTGTAAAAAAGACAGACCTGTATATTATTGAACTGTTGTATAATTTATTTATATGGTATCACAGGAGTTAAAACAAAAAGCCATTGAACTAAGAAAACTTGGGAAAAGCTATGGCTTTATAAACAGAGAAACTGGAATATCCTCCAGTATGTTATCGTATTGGTTTTCAAATAAGGAATGGTCAAAAAAAATTGCTTTGAAAAATAACAAGGAAAATATAAAGAATTCGACTAAAAAAATCATCTCAATGAACAAACAAAGGAGACTGAATTTATCCGAAAAATATAAATTAGCAGAAGAGGAGGCAACTGTACAGTTTGAGAAATTCAAAAATGACCCTATGTTTATTGGAGCATTAATGCTCTACGTAGGAGAAGGGGACAAGTCAAATAACAATAACTCTCTGAGAATAGGGAATATTGATCACTCTGTTCTTGGAATATTTATAAAATTCTTGGGAAAATATTGTAATATTCCTAGAGAAAATATACGTTTTTGGCTGTTATGTTACCCAGATCTTGATATAGAAAAATGCGAAAATTGGTGGTTAGAAAAGCTTGATTTAACTAGGGATAATTTATATAAAACTCAAGTAATCCAAGGAAAACACAAGACAAAGAGGTTGCTTTTTGGAGTCGGAAATATTATAATCTCCAAGAAGACATTGAAAATTAAGGTCTTGAAATGGATTGATTTGATGTCTTATGAGTTAATGCGGGCGTAGTTTAGCGGTAGAACATTTGGTTGCCAATCAAATAGTAGGAGTTCGACTCTCCTCGCCCGCACAAGTGAAAAAAAGCTGAAGTTAGGCTGTTTTTGAATCCTCTGGTGACGTCGCGCTAGTGACGTCGGATAATTTCAATTCCGTCGAATTGAAATTTCCTTTGCCTCAGGACTCGGCCACTTTTTCTGCTGAAAAAGTATGTGAGTCCTGAATAACTTTTTCGCTGTCGCTCAAAAGTTTCCTCGGACCCTGACCTCGCGACCAGTCGTGCTCGACTGGTGCCCGCTCCGACTCGCACTAGTGCAAAAAATCTCCCATAACAGGGAGATTTTTAGCCTAGTGCGCCCGGCAGGAATCGAACCCACATCCACGGTTCCGAAGACCGGTACTCTATCCATTGAGCTACGGGCGCATAGGGTATAATATACAACAAATCTGTAATTAATGCTATTATTCATTTATGAAAACAAAGTTTTCAATACCAAAAGAAGTTTCATATGTAACAAAAATGCTTGAAAATGCAGGTTTTGAGGCTTTTTTGGTTGGTGGTTGTGTACGAGACATCATACTAGGTAGGGAACCAAAGGACTGGGATGTTACCACAAATGCCACACCAGAACAGATTATAGCCATATTTCCCAAGACATTTTATGAAAATACATTTGGTACAGTGGGTGTCGTAGACGAAAATACAGAAAATGAGCTCTACAAAGTCGTCGAAGTGACTCCATACCGAATGGAATCAGGGTATTCTGACAATCGACATCCAGATAGTGTTGTTTTCAGTCAAAAAATTGAGGACGATTTGCAGAGACGAGATTTTACAATGAATGCGCTAGCGTACTCTGTATCAAAAAATCAGCTAATTGACTTTTATGATGGACAAAAAGATATAAAGGACAAAATTATTCGTACAGTAGGGAATCCAACAGAGAGATTTCAGGAAGACGGCCTGCGCATCCTACGAGCAGTCAGATTTTTTGCAGAACTTGGATTTGAAGTTTCACCTGAAACAGAAAAATCAATAGCAGAGAACGGGCATTTGCTTCAAAACATATCAAAAGAGAGAATCCGTGATGAGTTTACAAAGCTGATTATGTCTCCGAGACCAATGGATGGACTTTTGCTTATGAAAAAGCTTGGAATTTTGCAATATGTACTACCGGAGTTAGAAAAAACAATAGGAATTGACCAGAATCATGCTCACAAATACGATGTTTGGGAACATTTGCTCCGAAGTGTGCAAGCTGGGGCCGATCGTGATTTTCCTCTAGAAGTCCGTTTAACGGCTTTACTGCACGATATTTCCAAACCAGAAGCTCGCAGATGGGGAAAAGAGCAGAATCAATGGACATTTTATGGTCACGAAGTAGTCGGTTCACGTATGACTCGGAAAATTCTAAATGATTTGCGATATCCGACAAAAATTATTGAGAAAGTTACAAAAATGGCACGGTGGCATATGTTCTTTTCTGACACCGAGCAAATTACGCTCTCAGCGGTCCGTAGAATGATTGTAAATGTTGGACGGGAAAATATATGGGATCTTATGAATGTACGCATATGCGACCGTATAGGCACTGGTAGACCCAAAGAAGATCCGTATCGTCTGCGAAAATATCATTCGATGATAGAAGAGGCTCTGAGAGATCCGATTTCAGTTGGAATGCTCAAAATAGATGGCAAAAAAATAATGGATGTTACACATGTAACACCTGGACCAAGAATTGGTTGGACTCTGCACGCACTCCTCGAGGAAGTCTTGGAAGATCCAAAGAAAAATACTGAAGAATATCTGGAGAATAGAGCAGTGGAACTCATACATATGCCGGAAAATGAATTGAAAGAACTAGGTGAGAAGGGAAAAGAGGTGAAAGATGAGGCGGATGAGGAAGAAATAAAGAAAATACGAGGAAAACACTACGTTAAATAGCAAAAAGCTCAAATTTGGATAAGATCCTCAACTAGGAGATCGCCAAATTTGGGCTTTTTGGTATGCAAAAAACCGCCCAACGACAAGCAAGTTTAAGCAAGTGTTTGAGCGGTTGGGGAAAAAAGGATTGTCCCAGTGCTCTTATGAAGAAAGTGATAATAACGTGACTCCAAAAAAATATAGTAGATAGTGAGAAGTCGTTTATTCCTTATCTCCGTAGAACCCAGAAGGTCCTCTTTAAATAGGGGTCTGGCCAAGACCAAAAAATGTACAACACATACAAACAAAGAACAATGAAATGATCCGTCTTTAAAGTTTCTTAAGGACATCTTATTTCGGCTCTGATGTAATTGTATATCTTATAAAAGACAAGTAAAGGACAAAATAAAAATAACTGTGGATAAGTTTAAAACAACCTCCTGAAAAGTTTTTTGGAAACGGATATTTTTCTGCTGAAAAATTCCTCGTGTTCGCGCCGTCGCGCTCGCAATGTTCCAAAAAACTTTTCAGGAGGTTGTTTCTTGAATACCTGCGCAATGTCTTAAAAAAAGTGATATAAAAAAATTACTGAGAGACTATAGATCAATCTCCAGCAAAATAGGGCAGTGGTCGGAGCCTAAAACACTCGCGAGAATTTGTGATGATTTTATTTTTGGTATGAGAGAACTACTTGCAAAGAAATAATCTATCCTCCATCCAACATTTCGCGCACGTGCATTTGCCCAGTGAGTCCACCATGTGTAGTGACCATTTCCTTTTGTAAACAATCTGAACGTATCAATAAATCCAGCTTTGATCATATTGTCCGCACCTTCTCGTTCTTCAGCTGTAAAACCATGTTCTCCTACATTTTGTTTTGGATTTGCTAGGTCATCCTCTGTATGAGCCACGTTCAAATCTCCACAGAAAATAACTGGTTTTTTCTTTTGTAATTCATCAACATATTCCAAAAATGCCTTGTCCCACTTTTTGTGTCTCAAACTGAGACGCGATAAGTCTGGTTTTGAATTTGGTGTGTACACTGTAACAATAAAAAATCGTTCGTACTCTGCAGTAGTTACTCGGCCTTCTGTATTTGGATCACCATAGGCGTCATCGTCTAGTTTGTATTTCTCTCTGATTTTCTCTGGCAAACCGAGTACAACATCTAATGGTTTTGTTTTGCTAAAAATAGCTGTGCCGGCGTAGCCAGGTTTTTCTGCTGGATTCCAAAACTCTTCATACCCCTGCAAATCAATATCGTTCTGATCTTTTTTTGATTTGATTTCCTGCAAACAAATAATATCCGGTTTGTATTCTTGTACAAATGGCAGAAAAAGATTTTTTTTGTGCACCGCACGCAAACCATTTACGTTCCATGAGATGATTTTCATATTTTTGTTGTTTTATATTATCACGAGTTTTAACTTTTATTATGAAATTTTTTATGTACTTCTTTGAGGTGTTTGTCCGTCACGTGTGTGTAAATTTGCGTTGTGCCTATGTTTGCGTGACCAAGGAGCGCCTGCACACTACGCAAATCAGCACCATTTGAAAGGAGATCGGTGGCAAATGAGTGTCGAATAGTGTGTGGAGTCACTTTTTTTGATATGCCGGACTTGATTGCATAGTGTTTGACCATTGCCTCGACTGAATGACGGTCGAGAGGACCAGAAATATCTTTTTGGCCCTTTGTGGGAACTCTGACAAAGAGTGCGTCACTCATATCTTTGCGCTCTTTGAGGTACTCTTTGACACATTCTTTTGCTTTTTCCGAGAGAAATACCACGCGCACCTTGCCACCTTTTCCGCGAATAGACAGCTCATCTGATTTCAAATTGATATCTCTCGGAAGGGAACAGAGCTCCGTCACACGCAGTCCTGTCGAAAAGAGAAGTTCCAAAATAGCTCTGTCGCGCAAACTTTTAACATCACTGCCACTCGGCGCTTTGAGGAGACGCACGAGTTCGTCGCTTGAAATAAGATCGAGTGAGCGCTCGGACACTTTTGCAAGCTCGATTCTCTCTGCTGGCATTGTTTTGATTTCTTGACGTGCGAGGTATTTGAGAAAGGCTCGAAGTGCAATCAAATAGTAGTTTTGTGTTCTCTTTGACAAAGTATCAGAATTTTTCTTGACCCCACCGTTTGTTTGGCGATTGAGCCAGAGACGGAACTCACGTACAGATGTATCTGTAATGTCGGTAGGGGAGTCTTTTTTGAGAAAACCCAAGAAACGGGTCAAATATCTGTCATAATTTTCAACAGTTTTGATCGATCGGCCTCGTTCTATCTCCACATATTCCAAAAACTGTTGTTTGAGTTTTTTGAGAGAATTCATATATTCATAGTATATCACACCACACGTCGCACAATATTCACTATTTTGTTTATATAATAGGCCATATTTTGACACAGGTCATAACCTTGCTTTAATTAACAATATATGCTATCCTTTGGGAACAATGCTTACGAAAACCAAAAAAACAAAAGTTATCAAAGACGTGCAGGTTCACGACAAAGATACCGGCTCTCCTGAAGTACAGGTGGCTGTTTTGACAAAGCGAATCGACGAATTGGCACTCCATCTCAAGAAAAATCCAAAAGATAACCATTCACGACGTGGACTTCTCCAAATGGTGGCTGACAGAAAAACCCATATGAAATATTTGGAAAAGAAATCCCCAAAACGCTTCAACGCACTCAACAAAAAACTCGGTTTGAAGAAATAAAGTTTCTCATTACAATCTTTCCAAGACACGCATAAAGCCCTACTAGGGCTTTTGCTATGCTCGGAAATCAAGAAAACAATCTCCTCAACACGTAGCTCTCTCGCAAACTCCTTTCAGTCGCCCCTTCTTGCAGAGGGGTTGAGTGCTTCGAGCTTACTTTGTTTTCGTCGTTGTTTTCTAATTTCCTGCGCAATGTCTTGGAAAGATTGTGATTCCGAAATTACTTGTACAACTTTTTTCTTCAAATTTGATATACTGTGACAGGGTAGAGGTCGAAAACAATTTTTTAATAATATAAGATTTAATACTAAGTACTAATTTTAATAATTTTATGGCTATCATTAAACAAAAAAGTCAGCGTGTCGGAATTTTTATAGACACGCAAAACTTATATCACTGCGCAAAAAATATTTATGGCGCAAAGGTGAATTTTGACCAAGTGGTCAAAGACGGTTTGTCGGGACGAATCCTGACACGTGCAGTCGCGTACGTTATCACGACAGAATCAGGAGACGAAAAAAACTTTTTTGAGGCTCTGGAAAAAATCGGCATCGAAACAAAAACAAAAAATTTGCAGATATTTGCCGGTGGTGCAAAAAAAGCAGATTGGGATGTTGGTCTCGCTGTGGACGCTATCAAACTCGCCCAGAAACTGGATGCGATTATCATTATTTCTGGAGACGGAGATTTTGTGCCTCTCGTTGAATATTTGAAAGTGCAGGGATGCCAAGTAGAAGTAATGTCGTTTGGCAAAGCATCGTCAGCAAAACTCATTGAGATTGCAGATGACTTTATTGATCTCGATGAAAATCCTCAAAAATATCTGATTGGCTATCGCGGAGGGAAGAAAATGAGACGACCGATTTAAAAAAATTCAAAACAAAAAACTCACAGATCTGTGAGTTTTTTGTTTTTTTGATTATGGTCTGTTGTGTCGCATATTATCGAGTGCCCACGTATATTCAATAATGAGCACCGGAATCCATTGTGGCTCACCGTGAAGAATAAACATATACACACCAAACACAGATGCAATCGAGTTTACGATAAAGAAAGCGATATCAAACTCCTCCTCATGTCGCGAAACCTCCTCGTTGTTTGTAATATACAAAAACAATCTTTTTAATTTTGTCATATATTTTTATTTTTGATTTTCAAGAAACTTGAATACAAGCTCGTTAGTCATAAATGTTTCAACATACATTCTCACTCGAAAACGATCAGCGTCTTTGTAATGAGCGAGTATATTTTCCATTTCTTTTTTTACTTCGTTTTCTGCTGGCGAAATATGTTCGGCTTTTGCAATTTCATTGAGTGTGACCTGTGACTTTGCACGTTTGACTGCTGTTTCGCTCCACTCCTTTCGCAAATCATCTTCTGTTTTCTTGATATGTTTCAAGTATTCTTCGTACGAAACACCTGATCGTGCAATATCATCTTTGAACTGTGCGAGCATTTTGTCCATCTCACCATCGACGATAATTTTTGGCAAATCAATTTTTGAATTACCAATAATATTTTCTAGGATCGCAACACGGACTTTGTCTTTTTCTTTTATTTCTTTTTCTTTACCAATGTTTTCTTTTATCTTTGCATTCATTTCAGCAACATCTTTGAAGCCGAGCATTTTGGCAAATTCATCGTCAACTGCCGGCAAATCCTCATCTTTGATTTCACCGTGATTGTGGGTATGTTCGTCGAGTCCGTTTTGCTCGTGCATTTTCTGGTGAGCAATGTTTTGTCTCACATTTTTTATAACATCCTCCACTTCTGCATCTGTTACTTCCGGAATTTTCTTTTCCTTTGCATTTTCTTCCTTTGCAGATTTTTTGTAGTCACCAAGTTTAATATCTGGCACCAAAAATGTTTTGACTTTGAATTCAAGAGGATTGCCAATAGCGAGTTTTGTAATAGTAATTTCTGGTCTGCCGATAGCATCAATATTGTGTTCTTCCAAAATCTGTGGGTACTCCTCGGAAAGCGCAATCTCTGCGGCCTCTTCCAAAAGTCTCATTTCACCGACTTTTTGCGCAACGAGAGCGTCTGGTGCGTTGCCTTTGCGAAAACCATCAATCTCAATATCTTCCTTTATTTTCTTGAGTGCTTTTTCTCTGGTGAGAGACATTTTCTCAGCTGTAATTTCTCCGATAATCTCTACCTCCCTGTCCGGCAGGGAATTGACCACAATATTTGTATAATTCTTTGACATAGTATTGACAGTCTATATTTTTCGAACCAAATTGGCAAGTAAAAACCAGCCGAGTGGCCGGTTGTTACTTTCTATTGAAACGTGAGTTTTTACTGAGCCTGAACCTGAAGTTCTGAGCCAAGACTATCAACATTTGTGTTTTTGAGATCTTGCTCGATTGAGCTAATTTCATCATCTGGTGTAAGTGTTTTTATAACCGCCGCTTCACTTTGATCGGCAGTTGTCTGTGTAGTGTCAGAAGTCATTTGTTGTATATTTTTTGATTCCTCGATTCGTTTACCCCAGAAATATAACCCGCCAAGTACAATGAGAGCGATGATGATGATTGTTCCGACTGTTGAACCTATTCCAATTTTTTTCTCTTCCATAATAATTTAGTTATGTGTTAATAAATTTAATTTTTAATTTTTGGTGTTGTACTTGCGTTACCTTTTTCTGTTGTACTTACTCCTTTGAGGCTACCAACTGCTTTTTCCAGTAAATTTTGTGCTTGTTTCAAATATTTTTGTGAATCATTTGATGCTTTTTGCATATCTTTGAATACTGTTCGTGTTGAGGATGCTGTCTCTGTTGGAGTTGAAGTGCCAATTGAATCCGTGAGCGTTTTCAGTGTAGCAAACGAAACTTTTGCTTTCTCAATAAGTGCCCGAGCATCTGTAACAAGTTTTTCTGCAACTGTTGTTGTTCCATTTGCAGCCTTTATCTTTGCGATTCGTGTTGTGACTTTGTCGGCAATCCCACTCACTCTATCTATTGTTGCTTGAAATTTGAGTGTCATTCCTCCGAACTTATTGTCAATTCTATTTTCAATTTTTTGAATTTTATTTTCTGTTCCTGACGCAACACGGTCTTTTATTTCTTTGGTTGTTGATGCGACACGATCTCTTAGCTCCTGTACTGTTGACGAAGCAACCTTCTTGTCTGTGACAAGTTTTTTAATTTCGTTCTCTTTTTCTTTTATGAGAGCTCTTGTAGATGTTGCAATGCCTTCATTTTTGCCTGAATCTTTTTTACCGACTTGTGCGTATGAGGTTGAAACTAATCCCAAAACAGCCACAAATATAAATATTGAATAAATTTTTGTCTTTTTCATTGTAAATTGATTATTTAATAAAATCTGTAAATCTAGTGGTCATTATACTACAAAAATAGTTTTCCACATACAAAAACAGCCTGCACACAGTCTTTTAGACGCGTACGGGCTGTTTTTGTGAATTTAGTTATTCGAATTCAGTTTCAAGCTCTTTTTCTTCGGTTTTTTCATCTGCAAAGTCGTTTTTTATTGACTGAATATCAATTTTCCAACCAGTGAGTTTTGCCGCAAGTCGTACATTTTGACCACCTTTACCAATAGCGAGCGACTGTTGGTCTTCTGACACAGTAACTGTAGCCTGCTTTTCCTCGCTGTTTATAGCCACAGAAATGACTTTGGCAGGGGAGAGAGCATCCTCAATAAATTTCTTTGGATCCTCGGACCATTCAATAATGTCAATTTTCTCGCCACCGAGCTCTGACATAACAGTTGAGACACGCACACCTCGCTGTCCCACCATTGAACCAACAGGGTCAATATGCGGGTCACTTGAGCTAACTGCGATTTTTGTTCGGGAACCCGCTTCACGCGCGATTGACTTGATAGTCACTATTCCACTCGACAACTCGGGAGTTTCAATTTCAAAGAGTTTCTCGAGGAATTTTGGATGTGAACGAGAGAGTCGAAGGAAGATTCCTTTAACATTTTCCTCTACTTTGTACAAATATGCTCGTACACGCTCGCCCTGAGCAAATCTTTCTCCGGGAATCTGTTCCTCGTATGAGAGGAGTCCTGGTGCACGGCTCATATCAACAAACACATTGCCTCTTTCTATTCTCTGGACTGTTCCGGAGACAATTTCTCCTTCACGTTTGCCATATTCAGCCAAAATACTGACTTTTTCTGCCTCTCGGATCTTTTGCATAATAACCTGTTTTGCTGTCTGAGCTGCGATTCGTCCATAATCCTCCTGTCCTTCAAGAGGGAATACGAGTTCCTCGTCCAAAACAACGTCTTTTTTGATGCGTCGTGCGTCACCTATGAGGATATGATGCTCTGGATTGAACAAAACCTTATCTTCTGGAAGCTCTTCATCCTCTTCTTTCTCCATAACAACCTTTGATTCATCTACGACAATTTTAACTTGGAACATCTCTGTTTTGCCGGTGTTAAGGTCGAATTTAGCGCGAACAATCTGGCCTTTTTTGCCATACTCCTTTTTATAAGCAGTCGCCAAAGCGAGCTCAATTGCCTCTATTATTTTTTCTCGGGGAATTCCTCTTTCTTCTTCAAGTTGAGCGAGCACCGAGTTGATTATTTTTAAATCAATCATATGTATATATTAAATTTTTGGTAAAAAATTAGCCCGCCGTGAGGCGAACGTACGTACAATCTCTATAACACATATATAGTATCATATCTAGGTGTATTTTGTCAAATATCCCATACCTGTGCATATCTCTTGTGTCAGAGAATAGAATAATGGTATAATTACCTTGTTTTATTATTAATATAAACACTATTTATTATGAAAAGTGGAGAATCTATATTTAATCTAAATGCGACACAAGAGGAGATTGACTCACAAACTCCTGCCATTGAAAAAATGGAGGCGGGTTCTGTAAAAGAAGCAGGTGCAGAAATTCGTGCAAACACAGTTGAGGCAATCAAAAATGCCTCAAAAAAGTTTTCTGGCTTAGGAAGTAAATTATTTGGAGGACTCAAGAAAATGATGGTGAAGGGTAAAGAGGTGGGAATTGACACTCTTGACATAGCTCTTGGTGCAGGGGCAAAAGGATATCATATTGCAGGAAACGTTACTGAACGACTTGCAGGAGGTGTAACAAATGGCCCCGATTGGCTTTTTGATAAAGCAGGAGAAGATTTGGAGATTATTGCAGAAAGAACAGGCAAACTAAAAGATACCGTCGTCGAAAAAGCAAAGGAAGTGGGAATTGCAACTATGGAAAGAAGTTCTGAAATTGCAGGATCTGTTCAGTCTGGAGTAGAAAGCGGAGTTGATTGGACATTTGTGAAGTTTGGTCAAGGTGAAGAATGGGTTGATAAGAAATATGGCCAACTTGAGGGTTGGGCAGGGGAAAAAGCAACTCAGATACAAGAAAAAGCAAAATCAATCAGAGAAAATTTAAGTGATAGAATTGATTCAACTGTAAAATGGAAAAAATCAATGGTTGAACAATATCGAGAAAGTCGAAAAAATCGAGAAATTGAGAAACTAGAAAGAAAAATCGATGAATTGGATGCAAAAAAACTTGAAGTGAGAGCGAAACTTGATGAAATTAAGGGGATTAGTGGCCTCAGTAGAGCATTAGAAGACGCAAGAGCTTAATAGATCAAAAAATAAATAAACATATGGATCTTACAATATTAAAAAAACATATAGACGAGGCTCACATCTCGCCAGAGTTAAAAAAAGAAATTCACACAATGATTGATGCGGAAGAGACATATAGCCCCGCTCTGGTAGACAAAATCCAAACACTTTTGGATGGGACAGCAGAAAACCTTATTGAGCAAGTAGCAAATCTACAGATTCAAGAAGCCACAGAAGAATTTGACAAACAAGCAGATGAATTAGAAAAGGATATCCAAGAATTTGGTCAAGAAATAAACAAGAAGGTTGCCGAGGTTGATTTGGTAAATGTACAATCAAATCTCGGAATGACACAGTAAAAAATTTGATTGAAAAATAAAAAATCGAGAGATGTAATAATACAATCTCTCGATTTTTTGTAGTTATGATTTTTATTCACATATTTTTGTGCTGGTATTGATTTATTTTGATATAATAAACTCAATGCACATTGATGAGCTACAACTCAAAGAATTCATCTTGGATTCTGGACTCGTTTCAAGAGCCGATTTATCTGTCGCCGAAAAAGAAAGTACAAAGACCAAAGAAAGTATTGGAAAAATTCTTGTCAATCAAGGAAAAATGACTGAGGATGATTTGCGTAGAATGCAAGCGTACATACTTGGCATTCCTTTTGTCGACCTTTCTGGAGAAAAATTGCCCTTTGAAGTTCTCTCTCTCATTCCGGAACCGATTGCTCGAAACCACAACATCGTAGCATTCAAAAAAACCGAGACAACACTCGAGGTTGCAATGCTCGATACTCAGGACTTGACCGCGATTGATTTTGTCAAAAAGAAAGTTGGACTCAAAATCTTGCCACGACTTACAAACAACGAGTCAATGAAGAGTGCTCTGCTCCAATACCAAAAAAGTCTCAAAGCAGAGTTTGGAGATTTGATTCAAAAAGACGCAACAACTCTCAAAAATATTCCTGAGGAAATGGTGGATGATAATGTTTCTGAACAAGATCTGAAAAAACTCGCTGATGATGTACCTGTTGTTCGTATTGTAGACACACTTCTCAAACACTCTATTTTACAAAATGCATCGGACATTCATATTGAACCCCAAGAAAACGAGCTTCTCGTAAGATATCGTATTGACGGACTTCTTCATGATGCGATGATTTTACCGAAAAATGTTGGACCGAGTGTTTCGGCACGTATCAAAGTCTTGTCATCTCTCAAATTGGACGAGAAACGACTTCCGCAAGACGGCAGATTTAAAATAGATATGAATGGCGAAAAAGTTTCTTTCCGTGTGTCTATTTTGCCCACGTACTATGGGGAAAAAATTGTTATGCGACTATTGCGTGAGACCGTCTCTGGATTTACATTGGAAATTCTCGGCTTTCATGGTACTGGCCTCGAGAGACTTCACAAAGCAACAAAATCAACAACCGGAATGATTCTTGCTACCGGACCAACCGGCTCAGGAAAAACAACAACACTCTACACACTACTCGATATTCTCAATACACCGGACGTAAACATTTCAACCATCGAAGATCCGATTGAATATCAGATGAAGCGTGTAAACCAAACCCAAGTCAAACCAGAAATCGGTTTTACATTTGCAAACGGACTCCGCACACTCGTGCGACAAGATCCAGATATTATTATGGTGGGTGAAATTCGTGATAATGAGACAGCTAGCCTCGCAATCAACGCATCACTCACTGGACACGTTGTTCTCTCGACACTTCACACAAACTCTGCAGCCGGCGCAATCCCTCGATTTATTGATATGAAAGTTGAACCATTTCTTATTGTTTCAACAATCAACGTTATTATCGCTCAACGACTTATTCGCCGACTTTCCGAACAAAAAGAAAAATATACACTTTCAAAAGCTGAGTTACAGACACTTGGCAAATCAGTAAATCTCGACAAGGTTTTGGACTGTCTCAGGGAAGAAAAAATTGTTGAAAAAAGTGCAAAATGGGAAGATGTTCCTTTTTGGAGACCAAAAAAAGGTGTCGCTTCCGAAGAAGGGTACAGCGGACGTATTGGTATCCACGAAATACTCAAAGTCTCAACTCCTATCAAAGATATTATTATAAAAGGAGGCACGGCAGATGAAATACAAAAGCAGGCCGAGGCGGAAGGGATGCTCACTATGATTGAGGATGGTATTTTCAAAGCTGTCCAAAGTGTGACAACAATCGAAGAAGTGTTGCGTGTTGTTTCTGAATAATATTTTAAATAAAAAATAAATGACAACATTTCATTACAAAATAATAGATAAAAATGGACAGCCAGTAGAAAACACTGTCGAGGCAAAAGATAAAGGATCTCTGTACGAAATCATTAGAAAAGACGCAAGTGCAATTGTTTCGATTGAGGAGTCGAAAAATAGCACATTTTCTTTTTCAAAATATATTTCTTTTTTTGGTGGAGTAAAAATGCATGACAAAATAGTTTTTGCACGAAATCTCGGACAAATGATTGATGCGGGACTTCCAATAAACAGGGGATTGTCGATAATGGAACGACAAGCAAAATCCGGCACATTCAAAAAAGTATTAGGAAGTCTCAATGAATCACTCAGCAAAGGAAATACACTGAGCGATTCAATGAAAAATTATCCGAATGTTTTTCCAACTCTTTTTATTGCCATGGTCAGAGCCGGAGAAGAATCCGGAAACCTCTCAATGGCACTCAAAAACGTTGCTCTCCAAATGGAGAAATCATACCAGCTCAATAAAAAAATAAAGGGGGCACTCATGTACCCAGCAGTCATTTTGACTCTTATGATTATTATCGGAGTTCTTATGATGGTATATATGGTACCAACCCTTACATCCACATTTGTCGGTCTTGGAATCAAACTACCGTGGTCAACCAGACTCATTATCACCGTGAGTGATTTTCTAAAAAATAATTTTCTTATAACGATTATTGGAGTTATCGTTGCAACATTTTTAATATCAGCCGGATTTAAAACACAGAAAGGAGGAAGAATGGTTGACTGGACAATACTTCGAATTCCAGTAATCGGAGAAATAGTCAAAGAAATAAATTCTGCTCGCACAGCACGAACACTCTCGTCACTCCTGTCTGCCGGAGTTGATATTGTTCTTGCTATCAACGTAACAAAAGATGTTATTCAAAATTCCTACTACAAAGACATTCTGGAAAAAATCCAAAAAACAATTCAGAAAGGAGATCAGATATCAACTGTATTTCTTGCATACGATAAATTTTATCCACTGTTTGTGGGAGAAATGGTTTCTGTGGGTGAGGAGACAGGAAAGATAGGGGAGATGCTCCTCGGTGTCGCTACGTTTTATGAAGATGAGGTTGATCAGAAAACAAAAGATATGTCGTCGATTGTTGAACCAGTGCTTATGATTATTATTGGTGTTGCTGTTGGATTCTTTGCAATCTCAATGCTCGCACCAACATACTCACTCGCTGATTCAATTTAGAATTCTCCGACCAACTGCTTTTAAAAAACGGATAAATTTTTGCTAAAATTTTCCGACGTGTAGCCCCGTCGAGCTCACAATGTTTTTAAAAGCAGTCGGTCTGAGAAAAACGAAATTTAAAATGAAAGTTCTATATAAAAAAAGAAACACTGGATTTACATTTGTTGAGCTTATTGTTGGAGTAGCTGTTTTTCTTGTAATTGTCATATCAGTATACACAGCATACACTTCAATTTTTGACACAATAAAAGCTAGTCGAGCAAAAATTGAAGCCGTGAATCTCGTAAATGAACAACTCGAAATTATTCGAAATCTGCCATACTCTGATGTTGGAATCACTGGAAGTATTCCAGATGGAGTTCTGTCTCACGCACAAAAACTCACTCGCAGTGGAAATAGTTATTATGCCACCACTACAGTCAGAAACATTGATGATCCGTTTGATGGAACACTCGGCGGAACTCCAAACGATCTCTCACCGGCGGATTACAAGCTCGTAGAAATTGATGTAACCTGTGCTAGTTGTAAAACCTTTACGCCTGTTGTTATTACAACAAAAGTTGCTCCAAAAAATCTTGAGACATCAACAACAAACGGCGCTCTGTTTGTAAAAGTGTTTGATGCAAATGGCAATCCAATACCAGAAGCATCAGTCCATATCGTAAATAACCAAGAGAGTCCGGCAATTGTGATTGATGATGTCACAAACAACAGCGGTGTTTTACAAATTGTTGATGCACCGCCCGGAGTTAATGCCTATGAAATAACGGTCACAAAAAGTGGATATTCGACAGACAAAACATATGCAGTGAGTGGAGGAAATCCAAACCCAACAAAACCAAATGCAACAGTTGTTCTGCAACAGGTAACTCAAACAAGTTTTATTATCGACAAACTGAGCACACTAAACGTTTCATCAATGACAGCGGACTGTACTCCTGTCCCATCGATTGATTTCACACTGACTGGAAATAAACTCATCGGGACTCCGAGTGTATACAAATATAGCCAAAACAAAGCAACAAATTCGAGTGGAAATTTGAGTTTGACCGGTATTGAGTGGGATTCATATAATCTCTCCAACATTGATACGTCGTATGATTTTGTTGGAGTAAATCCAAATCTTCCAATCAACATTACACCAAACAGTATTCAAAATTTGAGTTTGATTGTTGCCACAAAAAATCCACGCACTGTTCTCATCACAGTCAAAGATAGTTCTACTGGACTCCCTCTTTCTGGTGTAGAGGCACGACTTACGAAAGATTCATATACCAATACAAAAATGACAGGTTTAGGATTTATTTTACAAACTGACTGGTCGGGCGGAGGGGGACAAGCCACATCGACCGACGGAACAAAATATTTTTCATCAGATGGAAATATTGAAATAAATAATCCTGCTGGAGATATTTCACTCAAAAAAATATTTAGTGATTATGTTTCAAGTGGCACACTTACTTCATCTACATTTGATATAGGTTTTCCGGTTAATTTTCAACAGATCAATTGGAATCCAGGAGATCAACCAGTATCAACTGGAAATCCAAATGTCAGATTTCAAATCGCAACAAACAACGATGGTGGCACATGGAATTTTGTTGGTCCTGACGGAACAAACAGTACGTACTACACAACATCAAATAAATCGGTTAGTTCCGCAAACAACAATGCACGTTATATTAGATACAAAGTTTTCCTTGACACAGCTGTGACAACTGCAACTCCAAATATTTCCGATGTATCAATTACATACACATCGTCATGTACTCCTCCAGGACAAGTTTCATTTAGTAGCCTTTCTTCTGGAACATATACATTACATTTAGAAAAAGAGGGTTACGCAGATCAAGACGTTTCCATACCAGTCACACAATCATGGCAAGCAATTGAAACAACAATGTCTACAAATTAATATGAAAAAAACAAATCAACACAATTCAGGATTCACCCTCGTAGAAATACTTGTGAGTGTTTTTGTTATTACTGTTATCACACTAGCGATTTCAACATTCCAAAAAGATGTTTTTTCTTTGAGTACGACTCTCCAGAGTAGTCTGAGCGCACAGCTTGATGCTCGCCATGTTACAAAAATTATGGTTGCAGAATTACGAGAGGCATCACCATCAAACAACGGGGCATACCCGATCGCACTTGCGAGCTCAACTGGTATTACATTTTACAGTGATGTAAATAATGATGGATTGAAGGACAGGGTGAGATATTTTTTGAGTGGCAAAGAAATAAAAATGGGGGTTGTTGTACCTACCGGTAATCCGTTAGTGTATAATGATGCTAACGAAAAACTTTCCACAATCGTTTCAGATTTTGTTGCAAGTTCCACTCTTCCACTGTTTCAGTATTATTCATCAACATATGATGGAACAACCGCGCCACTTAGTGTTCCTATCAATATCCCGCTCGTGAGACTCGTAAAAATAAATTTAATAATTGATAAAGATCCAAATCACTCACCAGTACCCCTCATTGTCACATCACAAGTTAATATTCGAAACCTCAAAGATAATTTATAAAATGAAAAAAACAAAATTACAATCTGGAAGTATTTTGGTCCAAGCATTTGTTTTTGGAACAATTTCCATTGTAATTATTGGCGCACTCATCAGTTGGGCAGGCGTAAATATAAAAGCATCACGAGTAGCTATATATAGAGAACAAGCTCTGCAAATTGCCGAGGCAGGTATCGACTACTACAGATGGCATCTTGCTCACAATCAGACCGACTACCAAGATGGCACAGCAACTTCTGGACCATACATACATGATTTTCTAGACAAAGACGGAACAAAGGTTGGAACATTCACTTTGGATATAACACCTCCTCCCACAGGATTTACATTAGTCAAAATAAAATCAACCGGCAAAGTTCTTGCCGACCCGACAGTTTCAAGATCAATCTTGGTACAACTCGCAATTCCGTCACTTGCAAAATACGCCGTCGTTGCAAATGACGAAATGCGTTTCGGAGAGGGAACAGAAGTATATGGACCAATCCACTCAAACGGAGGAATACGATTTGATGGTATTGCACACAACCTCATAACAAGTGGTAAAAATAAATACCAAGATCCAGATCACAGCGGTGGGCAAGAATTTGGTGTACACACACATGTCAACACACCCCCATCGTCCGGAGTAAATGAAGCATGGCGACCACTCGAGGCACCCAATAATCCCGTTCAAAACAGAACAGATGTATTTCAAGCCGGCAGAGTGTTTCCTGTACCACTTGTTGATTTTGTTGGACTCACCACAAATCTTGCACAAATGAAAAGCTTGGCCCAATCAAATGGAAAATATATTTCGAGTTCAGGTGCCCAAGGATATCATATTATTTTGAAAACAAATGACACATTCGATTTGTACAAAGTCACACAACTCGCAACTGCACCAGGAAGTTGTAAAAATGACCAAGGTCAAGACAAATGGGGAACATGGAGTATAAAATCCAACGGTCAAACATTTGTTGCAAATTATCCATTTCCACAAAACGGTATTATTTTTGTAGAAGATAACCTTTGGATAGATGGTCAAATAAACGGTGCTAGACTCACAATAGCTGTCGGAAGATTTCCGGATAATCCATCACAAAGAACGAGTATTACTATAAACGACAATCTTCTCTATACAAATTATGATGGATCTGACACGATCGGACTTATTGCACAGGAAAATATAAATGTCGGACTAAACAGTGCAGATACAATGAGAATAGATGCTGCACTTATTGCCCAAAACGGTAGAAGTGGAAGATATTATTACTCAAGTAGCTGTGGATCGAGTTATGTGAGAAATACTTTGACTCTCTATGGAATGCTAGGTAGTTTTTCTCGATATGGTTTCGCCTATACCGACGGAACCGGATATGACACACGAAATATTACGTATGATGCCAACCTTTTGTACGGACCTCCGCCAAGTTTCCCACTTACTTCCGACCAATATCAAACAATCTCCTGGCAAGAAGTTAATTAAGTGTCAAAATTAACGTTTTTTACTCATTTTTTGCTGTTTTTCCTATTGTATCTCTATGATACAATAGTCTCATATGACCAAAAAAATCAAAAAACTTGTTATTGGCAACTGGAAAATGAACCCAGAAACTGTACTTGAGGCAAAAAAGATAGTGAGTGAAGTCAAAAAATATACAAAAAATATAAAGAAAACTCAGATAGTACTCTGTCCTCCGTTTGTGTATTTGTCTCCACTCTCTGGATCTGTCTCGAACAAAGTTTTTCTTGGTGCACAAAATGCCTTTTATGAGACAGCTGGACCATACACCGGAGAAGTTAGTTTCAACCAGCTTCACCAATTCAAAACAAGTCTTGTTATCATTGGACATTCCGAAAGACGAAATATGGGAGAAACTGACGAAATAATAAACAAAAAAGTAATTTCTGTTGTAAACGAGGGAATGACTGCTGTTTTGTGTGTCGGAGAAAAAGAGCATGATCACAACGGCGAATACTTGGCCTTTGTAAAAAATCAAATTGTTCTTGGACTCAAAGATATAACAAAAAAACTCGTTGATCATATTGTGATTGCCTACGAACCAATCTGGGCAATAGGCGCAAAAGAGGCAATGAATCCAAGGGAAGTGCACGAAATGGGAATCTTCATCAAAAAAATACTCAAAGATATGTACGGACTTCTCTCTGATAGTATTCGCATCATTTATGGCGGAGCAGTCAATGAATTTAACACTGAGGACATTATAAAAGGAGGATTTGTACATGGATTTCTTGTTGGTCGCGAAAGTTTGAAACCAAAAAACTTTTCAGAGATTATAAAAATAGTAGATAAAACAAATTAATTTTTATGATTCACTATATTGATGAGCTGGGGGATTTGAAAGGGAAAAAAGTGCTACTGCGTCTCGATCTCAATGTTCCAATAGAAGACGGCAAAGTTACTGATCCATACAGAATAGAAAAATCAATTGAAACAATCGACTTGTTGCGAGACAAAGGTGCGCAGGTTATTATCCTAGCTCACTGTGAAGGCAAGGAGTCAAAAACTCTCGTACCAATGTGGCATTATTTGAATGGCTATGTCCCAGTCGAATTTTGTCCAACATTTTTTACTCCCGAGGCCATCGACAAACTTTTGAAACTCGAAGACAGGGGAGTGTTGCTATTTGAAAATGTTCGCATCAATCCGGAAGAAAAAGAAAACGATACAGCATTTGCAAAAAAACTCTCGCAAATGGCTGATATTTACGTAAATGATGCTTTCTCGGTTTCTCACAGAAAACACGCATCGATTGTTGGTGTACCAGAATTTCTACCACACTATGGTGGACCACTTTTGAAACAAGAAATAGAAAATATTTCACAAGCTTTTAATCCTGCACATCCATTTGTTTTCATTTTAGGCGGAGCAAAGTTTGATACAAAACTACCTCTCATAAAAAAATATCTTGACTTGGCAGACACAGTGTTTGTTGGAGGAGCGCTCACAAATGATATTTTCAAAGAAAAGGGATACGAGGTGGGAACATCACTTGTTTCTGAAAATGATGAAATAATAAAACAGACAATCAAAGAAATTTTGCATAATCCAAAACTTGAGATTCCGGTAGATGTAACATCATCGTGTGACGAGACAACTGTAGAATTCCGAGAGCCCGAGAATTTCCAAAAAAATGAATGTATCGTAGATGCCGGACCAAAAACAATTGATCAACTTCGAAAACTTGTAGATGGTGCAAAGACAATTGTCTGGAACGGACCGCTCGGAAATTTTGAAAAAGGTTTTGGCGATAAAACAGAACAACTCGCCGAAGTTATCGCCGAGGCAACAGAAAACGGTGCACGAAGCATTGTCGGCGGGGGAGACACATTATCTGCAATCAAAAAACTTGGTCTCGAACACAAATTCTCTTTTGTCTCCACAGGTGGTGGTGCAATGCTCGACTTTCTTGTAAACGAAACTTTGCCTGGCATCGAAGCACTCAAGAAATAATATGAAGCTACTTAATAAGTTCTCGAGAGAATTTTTTGATAAGTATAGTGATAAACCAGTTAAACTTTTGCCGTATTCTTCTGAAATGCAATCGCTAGCAGATAAATATATAAAAATACTATCTGAAACTTTTAAGGGTATCGATATCAAAATTCAAACAATTGGTTCGGTAGCATATAAAATACCAACTTCAGATGTTGAAATTGCACTCTATGTAAAAAATAACAACAGAGAAAATGTGCTCAAAATTCTAGAAGAAGAATTTGGTAAGCCACAACAAAATGAAAAAGAATTTGTTAGATTTGAAATTGCTGGCGAAGAATTTGAATTTGATATTCACATCTATTTTGGTTACGAAGGGGAAGTGAGTGAAAAACTAACAAGGTTTATGTTGAATAACCCCAGACTGATAGATGAATATAAAACAATTAAAGAAAAATTTTGTTTTTCTAGAAAAGAATATCAGCTCAACAAAAATACTTTTCTTAATAAAGTAATTGAAGCAATTCCAGACAATTATTAGATTGTGTACAGAAAAAATTTTGTGTTAAAATTAAACAATTATGGCTGTTTCAAAAATTTACAGCGCACAAACAACTCTCCTCAATGCGCAGATTATTGATATTGAAATCGATCTTTCAAAAGGTCTCCATTCCTTTTCCATTGTTGGTCTCGCGGACACATCAGTCAATGAATCGAAAGACAGAGTGGGAGCAGCAATAAAAAATTCTGGTTTCAAATCTCCAAAAAATAAAAATCAAAAAATCGTGGTATCACTTGCGCCGGCGGACATCAAAAAAGAGGGTCCGCTTTTTGATTTGCCGATTGCGGTTGGATACCTTCTTGCAAGCGAAGATATCAAAGCTGAAACGGAGGACAGAATTTTTGTTGGCGAACTTTCGCTCGACGGGGAATTGCGACCAATCAAAGGCGCACTACCAATCACACAAAAAGCAAAGAAGGACGGTTTCACTGAAATTTTCTTGCCTCTGCAAAATGCCGAGGAAGCATCATATATAGAAGGCATCACAGTGTATGGCGCAAAAAACCTTTTGGAAGTGTTGCAACACATCAATACAAAAAAGATGGACGAAACGAATGAAGAAAAAGTTTTTGTTGAACACAAAGAAATTATTCCGTACAAAAGTGTAAAAAAGAAAAATACTGTGCGAGAAATTGATGTTGATTTCGCGGATGTGAAAGGTCAGGAATCAGCAAAAAGGGGACTTGAAATTGCAGCAGCCGGCGGACACAATATCATAATGTTTGGACCACCAGGCACAGGCAAAACAATGCTTGCCAGGGCTTTCACACACCTTCTTCCTCCACTATCATTTGAGGATATGCTCGAAGTTACCGGAATTTATTCAATCGGTGGTTACCTCTCCGAGGGTCTCATCGAACATCCGCCGTTTCGTGCACCTCATCATACAGCCTCATACGTTTCACTTGTTGGCGGAGGAAATAATTTAAAACCAGGTGAGGTCACGCTCGCACACAAAGGTGTTTTATTTTTGGATGAATTTCCAGAGTTTGATACAAAAGTTTTGGAAACTTTGAGACAGCCTCTTGAAGACAGAGTGGTCACAGTTTCGCGTGCACGAGGATCGGTCAGGTATCCGGCAAATTTTGTACTCGTTGCCACAATGAATCCGTGTCCGTGTGGGAACTATGGAGTCAAAGGAAAAGAATGCATCTGTAGTGCACAAAATTTGGAAAAATATAGAAGAAAATTATCTGGACCAATCGTCGACAGAATCGATATGTGGGTGGAAGTCTCTCTCGTTGAACACAACCGTCTGACGGACTCGCGTGATATGCATGAGTGCACAGAAAAAATCAGTCCTCGTGTAGAGAAAGCCAGAAAAATTCAAGAAGAAAGATATTCAAAAGCAAAATTAAAAATAAAAACAAATTCAGAACTCTCACCAAAAGATTTGGTCAAGCATATTGTACTTTCAGAAAAGGTAAAAGAAATTTTAAACAAATCTGCCAAACAGCTCGATCTCTCTGCACGCGCATACCACCGAATTATTAAACTCGCTCGCACAATAGCTGACCTCGAAGGCGCAGAACATATTTCCGAAAATCATATTTTGGAAGCCCTGCAATATCGTCCAAAAAAATATTAACTGTTATTATTTTGAATTATTAAATTCTTACTCAACACATACTTTTTGGAGCACGGATATTTTTCTGCTGAAAAATTCCTCAAGTCTCGCGCCGTCGCGCTTGCGAAGTCTCCAAAAAGTATGTGTCTTCGACGAATTTAATAATTCAAATTCGGAAGTAACGTTCTGAGGATTTTTATTGGCATCAGATTGTAAAAAAATCGAAATTAAAAAAACTTTCACAATTTGGATGAGATCCGACATTGAGAAACAAAAAAATACTCGGAAACGTACAATGGTACGTTGACGAGTATTTTTTGTTTCGAAACTAGGAGATCGCCAAATTTGAAAGTTTCTTAGAATGGATTGCGAGCACCACGTATCTCGAAGTGCAAATGTGTTCCCGTAGATTTTCCAGTGCTTCCCATTTTTCCGATTACTTGACCTTGTTCCACATCATCTCCTGGCAACACATCAACTTCACTCAAGTGACCATACAATGTTTGTGTACCATTTGAATGACTGATAACCACATATGATCCATATCCACCATTCCATCCACCACTACGAGCAATAATCACTTTACCGGAAGCAGAGGCCATAATATTTGATCCGTAAGCAGACGCAAGATCAACACCATTGTGTCCATGTATGCCTTGTGTTTTTATTCCTCCGATAATAGGTCTCATATAATATCCATTGTATGAAGGGGTTGATGAACCACGTGTTCCAACACCAGCATTGTTTGTTTTGCTTGATCCGGTTGTCTGTGTTGGGGAAATTTCACCATCAGGAATCAAAATTTCATCTCCGATTGCAAGTTTTGAGGATATGGTCAAATCATTGTACTGCAAAATTTCTTGCAAATCTGCTTTGTAGAGTTTAGCTATACTTTGGAGAGTATCTCCTTTTTTGACAATATGTTGTACTCCAGAAATAGGCAGAATAACAAGTGTTTGGCCAACTGAAATACTTTTACCCTGCAAATCGTTTGCCCATACAATTGTGTTTTTTGATACACCAAACATTTTCGCAATATCTGCAAGTGTGTCACCCTTGTGAACAACGTAAATACTAATCTGATCAGCACTTGGTGTTGAATTTTTTGAATCAGTTGAACCTTTTGTGTCGGCAGAAAGGGATGAATTGTCTACAATTGGAACATCGACAGTTGATGTTGTTGCTTGTAGGTCAGGAGAGTTAACTGCCTGGAGCGCCAAAGCTGTTGATTGGGAATTTGGTTTCTCTTCTTCTGCTTGAACTTTTGGACCAAACAACCAACCAAAAAATCCCGAAGCTTGTGCAGTTGTCGGTACAAATGTTGACGCCGTCAAAAATAGAATGAGAAACGCGGTCGTCAGTATATTCACCCGTATTTTGCCTAATCCCGTGACAAACGTGGACACGATTTTTAGACCAGAGCAAGATTTGGGATCCTGATTTTTGGCTCGAATAAGCTCAAAATTAAACAAAAATTCTGTATTTTCTGCGATATTATGGCTAAGGTAAGCCACAATGCAAAATCTATCCGTATACGCTACATTGTATCATTTCTGACAGCCAATTCAACCTAAAAAGTGCAAATCTTTTTAATAGGTTTTCCGTTTTAAAATCCTCATTTAATGTTACAATCAGACAATGAATTATCTTTCGAGCCTCAATACAGAGCAACAAAAGGCGGTTTTGGCGACTGACGGACCAGTTTTAATTGTGGCCGGTGCTGGAGCAGGCAAAACCAAAACCATTACCCATCGAATTCTCCATCTTATTAAAACAGGTGTGGCACCAGAGAGCATTTTGGCCATCACATTCACCAACAAAGCAGCGAAAGAGATGAAAGAGAGGGTAATGAAATTGCTGGACAATAAAAAAAATGATCAAGATTGCTTTTCTCTTGAAAATCCAGAATTTGCTTCAGAGAATACTTTGCCGGAAACAGAATATTCACCTGCTGGCGAATTTCTTCGTGCTCGGTCCGTCGACCTGCGCAATGTTCCGTCAAAGCATTCTCCTTCAGCACATTCCGTATTTTCAAGACCTTTCGTTAGTACCTTCCACTCTCTCGGCGTACATATTTTGAAAGAGAATGCCGAGAAGCTTGGTTTGCCGAGATATTTTACTATTTTTGACAAGTCAGACTCAAAAAAGGCAATGAAAGAAGCTTTGACACAGCTCGGAATTGATCCAAAAGAACACTTGGACAAAGTCGGACATATTATTTCCAAAGAAAAAGGAAGTGGTACGAGTGTTGGCGAATATATGGAAAACGGTGCATACGACTACACGTCGGAGATAACAAAAAAAGTTTGGCAGATATACGAAAATATTTTGAAAAGAGATGGAGCACTCGATTTTGACGACCTACTCCTCAAAACGCTTGGACTTTTCAAAAGATTTCCTGATGTTTTGGAGAGATATCAAAACAGATTCCAATACATTCATATTGACGAGTACCAAGACACCAACAAAGTTCAAAACGATATTGTGGAGTTGCTCGCACAAAAATACAAAAACATTTGTGTGGTGGGAGATACAGACCAAAATATTTATAGCTGGCGTGGAGCTGAAATAAAAAATATGCTCAGGTTTGAGAAAATATATCCCACCGTCACGACTATTTTTCTGGAACAAAACTATCGTTCAACAAAAAACATTTTGGCCGTGGCAAATGAAATAATTCAAAAAAATGAATTTCGAATTCCAAAAAAACTTTTTACCGAAAATGAAATAGGGGAGGAGATCGGTGTATTTGAAGCTCGCAACGAAACAGACGAGGCACAGTTTATCGCTTTCAAATCAAAAAACCTAATTGAAAACGGTGTGAGTGCCGATGAAATAGCAGTGTTGTATCGAGCCAACTTTCAGTCGCGAGCTCTCGAGGAGGCATTTCTAGCATTCAATGTTCCATACCAAATGCTCGGCACAAAATTTTTTGAGAGAAAAGAAATCAAAGATGTTTTGTCTTTTGTGAGAGCATCACTCAACTACGATGCCCTCGGCGACTTTGCGCGGATTATAAATATTCCTCCGAGAGGTATTGGTAAAACATCTGTACAGAAAATCGTAGCTGGAGCAGAAAATGATTTGCCCGCTAGTATGAAAATAAAATTGCAGAATTTCAGAGAAACACTTTTGGATTTTAGAAATGTTTTAGAAAAAGAGAAACCATCTGACGCTATCCGATACATCATAGAAAAATCAGGAATAGAAAAAATGTATTCGACTGGTACAGAGGAGGACACCGAGAGACTTGAAAACATTATGGAGCTCGTATCACTCGCAAAAGAATATGATGAATATGAAAGTGGGAATTCCGAACAAATCGGAACAGAGAGAATTGAAAAGTTTTTGACAGATTCATCTCTTGCTGGCGACCAAGATTCTCTTGATGGACAAAAAACCGGTGTGCGACTTATGACTGTCCACGCATCAAAAGGACTCGAGTTTCCGTACGTATTTATTTCCGGACTCGAATCCGACCTTTTCCCACACAAAGGTTTTGGCGACAAGAAGACAAAGGAGGATCGAGAAGAGGAGCGACGACTTTTTTATGTCGCGATTACACGCGCTGGCAAAAAATTATTCTTGACGCACGCTCAAACACGCACGATTTTCGGCAACACTGAAATAAATTCTCCGTCAGAATTTCTCGATGACATACCAGAAAAGTACACACAAAAAGAAAGTTATGCCGGACAAACAACACGGGCTCCACTTTTTAGTATTGATTTTTAAGCTCTTTAATTCTAGAATCAGAAAACCCTATGTTACACAAAAAATCACTTGGACAAAATTTTCTCACATCTCACAAAATAATTGATGATATTGTTTTGGCGAGTGGTGCTAAAGCAGACGATAACATACTCGAAATCGGCCCAGGTGAGGGGATTTTGACAGGCGCACTCCTTGCAACTGGTAGCAATGTTGTGTCGGTTGAAAAAGATGATCGACTCATTCCAATACTCTCAGAAAAATTTGAAAAAGAAATTTCGTCCGGACAGTTTACTCTA